>ENA-OQHF01000625-OQHF01000625.1-human-gut-metagenome-genome-assembly--contig:-NODE-625-length-20930-cov-4.252512_pt1 | contig 20930 bp, 19 predicted proteins | sample MGYA00242559_ERZ504709 | MGnify/ENA primary metagenome ERZ504709 (study PRJEB26092, sample SAMD00036203) | human gut metagenome | host: Homo sapiens | study: EMG produced TPA metagenomics assembly of... | reverse complement strand
GTCCTTTTCCAGCCTGCATACTTTTGGGAGCAGCCAACACCATCGAACGCATCATGGACGTGTTTTTGAGCCATCTCAGCAGCATCAGATTGCCCTCCAGCTTTCCATGGTCCTTCAGGCTGTAATCTCCCAGCAGCTGATCCCGGATGTGGACGGACGCAACATTCCTGTTTTCGAGATCATGCGCCTGACTCCTGCCATCCGCAATATGATCCGCGACAATAAAGTACACCAGATCGAAGGCGTGATCTCCACATCCGGTCAGGAGCAGATGCGTTCTATGGACCAGAGCCATTCTGGAATTATATAAAAAAGGCCGTATCACCAGGGATACAGCTCTGAAATACGCTTTAAACGCGGACATGCTGAAGCGCAGACTTATGTAAGGATCTTCTTGGTATACATCTGCCTGATATGTAAAAGCACATAAAAAAATCCCTTACCAATATCTGATATGTTTCCAGAACACAGAACACAGAACACATATCATTTTACAGATCCGGTAAGGGATTTCTTTATTTTCAATCCGATTTCGATCAGAAAGACATTCCTTCTCTGCGGTCGGTCAATGCACTACATTTCCTACAATTCCATAAGAAACAATATACATAATGACACTTGCCATAAAAAGTCCGCACAGGATCGCAATGGAGGATTTTTTGATATCCACCTCAAGAAGAGAGGCGATCAGTGCACCTGTCCAGGCTCCTGTGCCCGGAAGAGGGATTCCCACAAACAGCAAAAGTCCAAGAAATTCATATCTCTTGATCTGGTCACTCTTTCCCATAGCTCTGTTTTCCAGCTTTGTGATCAGACCTCTGAATTCGTCTTTGTTTTTTCATCCATTTAAAGATCTGCCGGATAAAAGCAGGATAAACGGAATCGGAATAATATTTCCCACGATACAGATCGGCAGTGCCTTCGCAGCCGATATCTTCAGCAAAGAAGCTGCCAGAAGGCCGCCTCGAAGCTCCAGTATCGGGATCATAGAAATGATGAACACAGCTCCCTCGGGAGAGATAAACTGTGCAAGGTGGTGTGAAAACCATTGTACCAGTACTTCCATAGTACCTCCTTAATTGTTATTTCTGCAGATATTCCGTCAGGAATTCTACCAGCTTTTTCATCTCCTCATCGGTACCCGATGGTGATACGGAGATGATTGTCGATCCTGTCCTTCGGGGAAATATCTTACATAGATATGTTTCTCCCTCAGTGCTGCGAAAAGCTCTTTGGCCGGACAGCTCTCATGTGTGGCAAAGATAAAGTTGGATCTGGAATCCTGGAAGGAAAATCCAAGCTTCCTGAGCTCTGCCTTTGTCCACTCTCTTGTTGTAATGATCTTATGGCAGCATTCCTCAAAATATGCCTTATCCTCCATAGATGCCACACCAGCCGCGATGGTAGTACGATCCATGGTATAGGAGTTAAAGGAATATTTCACATCATTGAGATATTTGATCAGCTCCGGATTTCCGAAGGCATATCCGATACGCATTCCTGCCAGGGATCTGGACTTGGAGAAGGTCTGCACAACAAGCAGATTATCATATTTTTTCGATCAGCGGCAGTGCGGATGCTGCTCCGAAATCCACGTACGCCTCATCTACGATCACGATACTCTCCGGATTCTTTGCCACGATCTCCTCGATCTCGGAAAGAGGCATTTCCACGCCGGTCGGTGCATTGGGATTAGGGAATACGATTCCGCCGTTTTCACGGAAATAATCTTCCTTACGGATATGGAACTCCTCATCTAATGCCGGGCGCTCATATGGGATCCTTAAAAGATCTGCCCATACATCATAGAAAGAATAAGTGATGTCCGGGAACAGGATCGGTTTCTCTGAATTAAAAAATGTGAGAAAACACATAGCCAGTACGTCATCGGAACCAACGCCTGTAAATACCTGATCATCCTTCAGTCCGTAGAACGCGGCAATACTGTGTACCAGTTCTCCTGCTGTCGGATCCGGATAAAGTCTCAGGGTATCGGCATCAAGGGCCTTCAGCGCCTTCTCAACACCCGGAGCCGGTGAATATGGATTCTCGTTTGTATTCAGTTTGATCATGCCACTCTCATTTGGCTGCTCGCCAGGAATATACGGCACTACTTTTCGTATATTAGCTTCCCATGGTTTCATGCTGTGCTTAACCTCCTATCATATTCTTTTGCTATTGTACTCACTGAGAGGACATTTGTCAAAGGGTAATACCACCTGCCGGGAAACAAAAAGACACCCGTACCGGGTTACAGAGTACGGGTGTCTGATATATTCTTCTTAATGAAGGGCTGTTTTGGTTCGTATCAGGCGCTTAAGATCAGATACGTGCTACGCCTGTTGCTTTTGCTGCCTCTGCTACTGCTTTTGCGACAGCCGGTCCGACTCTCTTGTCGAATGCCTTCGGAATGATATACTCCGGAGAAAGCTCCTCATCTGTGATCAGATCTGCAAGAGCCTTGGAAGCTGCGATCTTCATCTCATCGTTGATATCGCTTGCTCTTACATCAAATGCACCACGGAAGATTCCAGGGAATGCAAGAACGTTGTTGATCTGGTTCGGGAAGTCACTTCTTCCTGTGGAGATAACCTTTGCTCCGCCTGCTTTTGCGTCATCCGGGAAGATCTCCGGTATCGGGTTTGCGCATGCGAAGATGATGGCATCTTTGTTCATGGTCTTAACCATCTCTGTTGTAACTGCTCCAGGAGCGGAAACACCGATAAATACATCCGCACCAACCAGCATCTCTGCAAGAGATCCCTGTTTCTTCTGAAGGTTTGTGAGCTTGCTCATCTCTTCCTTAACCGGGTTCATTCCTTCTGTACGTCCCTCATAGATGGCACCCTTTCTGTCGCAGAGTGTAACATCCTTGAAGCCTGCTTTCAGAAGAAGTCTGCAGATAGAGATAGCAGCTGCACCTGCACCGTTCATAACGATACGAACATCCTCTTTCTTCTTTCCGACAACCTTAAGAGCATTTGTCAGGCCTGCAAGTGTGATAACTGCAGTTCCGTGCTGGTCATCATGGAAGATCGGAATATCACATTTTTCTTTCAGCTTCTTCTCGATCTCAAAGCATCTCGGAGCGGAGATATCCTCAAGGTTAACACCACCGAAGGATCCGGAGATCATGTAAATAGTATTTACGATCTCGTCTACATCATGGCTCTTAATGCAAAGCGGGAATGCATCTACATCGCCGAATGCCTTGAACAGTACACATTTACCTTCCATAACAGGCATACCAGCTTCCGGTCCGATGTCACCAAGACCAAGAACTGCGGAACCGTCTGTTACAACAAGACACATATTCCATCTTCTTGTAAGCTCGTAAGATTTATTGATATCTTCTGGATCTCAAGGCAAGGCTGAGCTACACCTGGTGTATATGCAAGAGAAAGGTCGTCTTTATTCTCAACCGGCACTCTTGTAACAACCTCGATCTTACCTTTCCAATCTCCGTGCAGTCTTAATGACTCTTTTGCATAATCCATTTTCTTTTCCTCCTTGGATAATTATGATATATTTCATTTCAAAAGGATTACCTGAATTAATAATTACCATCGAAGAATTTACTGTCCTTCGGAAGCTCATAGCCTTCAAAATAAGAACCAAAATCAAGCTTCAGATAACTGCAGAGATCAGCAAGCTCTACCATGGTATTGTCGTTGACCGGAATGCCATTCTCTTTTCTGTCTTTTTCAGCAGCTACCTCTTTCTCGCCGTGTGTATAGATCCTGTCCTGACCGTCTGCCTTCGGACTCTCCCGAAGTGCCTCAAGGTATTCTGAAAAATGTTTGCGGATCGCATCCGGATCTCCGAATGCCGCCGGGTTGATTGCCATAAATCCATGGCAGATACCGGTCTTATCCGGGAATGTACAGCACTTATCGGAGGTAACGCCCATGGAAAGAATAGAGCTGAACAGCTCACAGAGCATTCCATAGCCATATCCCTTATGGCTTCCGCTGACTTCCTCGTTTCCGCCGAGAGGCATGATTCCGCCGCCTTTTTTTGCTACGATGTTTGCAAGTACATCCGGTGCATTATTGCTGGCATGACCGTTTTTGTCAAGTGCCCAGCCATCCGGAAGAGGCTTGCCCATCTTATTATACATTTCCAGTTTACCTCTGGTTACAACTGTTGTCGAACAGTCAAAGAAAAACGGGTAAGGGTCTGCAGGCATGGCAACTGCGATCGGGTTGGAACCCAGCATAGCCTTTCTTCCGAAGGTCGGTACCATGATCGCCTCGGAGTTGGTACATGCCATTCCAAGAAGTCCTTCATGGCAGGCCATGTTCGCATAATATCCTGCAATACCGAAATGGTTGGAATTTCGTACACTTACGATTCCCACACCAGTTGTCTTTGCCTTCTCAATTGCCTTTTCCATGGCAAAATGGCTGATCAGCTGGCCCATTCCGTTATGTCCGTCTATCACAGCAGAAATCGGTGTCTCAAAAACAACTTCCGGTTTCGCCTGGGGATGAATAGTCCCCTTCTCAATTCCTTTATGGTAACGAACCATTCTCTGCATTCCGTGGCTCTCGATCCCATACAGATCAGCAGTCAGAAGAACATCTTTAATGATGCTTCCTTCTTCCTCAGAAAAGCCAAACGCTTTAAAAACATCTCCGCAGAAATGGTTCAGTGTGTCATAACTCCATTTTACATATCCCATAATCGCAAGTCCTTTCTCCTGATATTTCCGGCAGGTTACCGCCCACGCTGTGGCCTGCTGCATACTTTATATAATACTGCAGGGGTACAGTAACCTTCATCCTGTGCTGTCTCGTCTTATGCTGTCCTGCCTCATGCTATCTTACCTTACGCTGTCTAGTCTCATGCTGTCCCAACTTACGCTGTCTCATCTTATGCTGTCTCGTCATGAAGCCTTCAGGATGCTGCCATAATATCAAACTTTTTGGTATTACCAATACAGTCCCTATTATAGCACGTGGTCTTACCAAAATCAATAGTGGTCTTACCAGATTAACGGGATTTTTACTGAAATTTTATTTAATTTTTCAGGTGGATCAGCGATGAAATACAAGGCTGTTCTCCCCCTGCTGCTGCGCAATCTCCAGTATATATTTCTCAATGGTTTCCATATGTTCGCGCATCAGCTTCTCCGCCTGGTTCCGGTCTCCGGAAATAATGGCTTCCACCAGCCTTCTGTGCTGGTCATCCACCTCAAGAGCGGAATTATGTTTCTGCATAATATAGGCTCGGGTGCCGGAAATGATCTCCTCAGTCAGCTGCGCTGCCGCATCCAGGACATTGTAGATCATAGGATTCCCTGCGATCCTGCCAATCTTCGTATGAAGCTTCTTATCAAGACCTGCACGGGCTTTCTCGTCCTCTGAGCTCTCCAGCTGTGCCAGGATGGAACGCAGATCTAATGCATCCTTCTCCGTACAATTCCCGGCTGCAAGAAGCGCAGCCTCCTGCTCCAGCGCAGAACGAAGTTCCTGTACCTGCTGTACATGGCTGTTATTCAGCTGAAAAAGAAGGGCCAGTGGTGCAGAAAGCCACTGATCCATATTCTCGGTAATATAGTTGGCTCCGCCGCGGACCGTTGTGACAATTCCCATCAGCTCCAGTGCCCGCAGGACTTCACGGACAGCAGGTCTGGAAACTCCCAGTGATTCTGCCATAACACGTTCCGCAGGTAAAGTGTCCCCCGGCTTCAGTTCTCCCCGCCGGATATTTTCTATGATCTGCGCTAATATTCCGTCAAATGCTCGTTCTTCTGTAATCTTTGTAAACATGTCGTCCGTTTCGGCCGCCTTCCTTTATTATTGTGTTGCCTTCCTTTACATAAAAATCCCGGAATATAGACAAGTGGATATTTACCATTCTCAGTCATCATGCAGTTCTGCACCAGATGATCGCTCTGCAGCCATTCAGTCAGTCTGTGCATTTTGACTATTTGCCCTCTCTATTTTCCGGACTTTTATAGTAAATATTATACGATAATTCCCCAATTTAATCAATAGCAAATAATAAATTGGTAAGACATATTATTTTATTCCATTATTGAGAATATTTTCTACTTCCTCCATCTGGCCCAGAAGCATTTTCTGGCGGTCGTCAAAAAGAAGACCTTTATTATGCCTGTAATACTGGTCAGAACCGTTCTCCCGAATGAACCAGAGACTATAATAGTTGGCATTCAGTTCTGTGATAAATGCCACCATTTCCTGGCTGTCTCCAAAAGCAGCTTCCATGAAGTCGAAAACGTTCTGAAGAGTAAAGGATATTTCGTCAGTTCGGTTTTCGTAGGCTTCGGTTTCGGATTCAAAGAGGGCTTTCACAAACTCATAGTTCCGGTTTGATGATGGAACTTCCGATTCTGCTGCGGCACTTCCGCCTCCTGCCAGCTCTGAACCTGATCCGGTTTTATCTGATCCGGTTGATTCCGATCCAATTGATCCCGAGGTTGATTTCAATCCGGACGCATTTTCAAAAAATGACACAACACGTTTCTGTATACGCTCCTGCTGTTTGGTAAGAAGCTCACTCTTTTTGTCCTTTTCAAGATCCGCCTCTGCTTTTTCCATGAGATTTTTTGCTGTGAGGCTGTCCTGATCTTCTCTGAAGTACACCATATAATCATACAGTTTCGTGAGGTAGGCATCGGTAAGATAGCATTCTGTAAAAAGCTCGCTGAGCTTTCCGTTGAGAAGGCTTACAATGCTCAAATGCTCGTCCAGAGAGGCTGTGCGGATCTTACCCAGAGTAATGGGATCCCACTTTCCTTTCAGGATGTCCTCCACTTTATAGTCCGTTCTGTATTTATAATAAAGAGCCAGATAGCCTGCAAAATCCTTCGCGATCATCCTGTGCTGAATGTACTGACTGACCACCTCACGGTCTACGGTTTTTCCAAGGATCTCATAAACCTGGATCAGACGGGAAAGATCCTCCCAGCCTCTGGCTGTGGCAAAGATCTTTCCGTCTACGGTATTCTCCACCCTGTAGAAATTTTTTCTGCGAAGCTCCAGATAGGAGATCACCGCCGGATGAATTCCCTGCTGATAGGCATATTCCTTCCATACATCAAAGTCTGCCTCCACATCGATCTTCTTGATACGGTCCAGAGTGACCACATCGAATTCCCGGACGGATTTGTTATATTCTGGCGGGTTGCCTGCTGTGACGATCACCCAGCCTTCCGGCACCTTCTGGTTTCCGAAGGTTTTTCCCTGAAGGAACTGCAGCATCATCGGCGCTAGTGTTTCAGATACGCAGTTGATCTCATCAATAAACAGGATGCCTTCTTTCAGACCTGTTTTTTCCATTTTGTCGTAAACGGACGAAATGATCTCACTCATGGTATATTCCGTGACAGAAAATTCTTCCTCACCATAATTCTTTTTTACAATAAAAGGAAGTCCCACAGCACTCTGCCTGGTGTGGTGGGTAATGGTATAGGAAACAAGAGCAATCCCGCATTCCCTTGCTATCTGTTCCATAATCTGTGTCTTTCCGATTCCCGGAGGGCCCATAAGAAGGATCGGTCTCTGTCGGATCGCCGGGATCCGGTACTCACCGAATTCGTCCTTTGAAAGATATGCTTCTATGGAATCTCTGATCTCCTGCTTTGCTCGTTTTATGTTCATGGTATTCTCCTTTTCACGGCATATAAAAAACTGCCTGCAGGATTCTCCGCCTAAAACGGGTTGCCTTGCGCGACATCTACAAAAAATATGCCTGAATCCAATGATAAATCGAAAATTGAATTCAGGCAAGTTTTTCACTACTATATAATTTTTTTTATTCTGCTGTCAGTGTGTGTATCAGGTTCAGAATACGTCCCGCAGACATTCTGACAACTTCTTCCGAAAGCTTTCCGTCTTCAAAAGCTTTTCGGATATTTTCTGCATCGGCTGCATTACCAGGCATGATAATATCATTTCCTGCTGTCACGCATTTCCACGGAATACTTCCATCTTCCGGAACCGTTGTATTCCAGTCTGACATGATCACACCGTCAAATCCCCATTCTTTTCGGGCAATGGCTGTACAGAGATCAACACTGTTTGCAGCATGGACACCATTCAGTAAATTATAGGAAGACATGATTGCCACTGGTCTGCTTTCTTTAACTGCAATCTCAAAACCACGCAGGTAAATTTCCCTCAGGGCACGTTCTGATACCTGTGCATCTACGCCCATACGATTATCTTCCTGATTGTTGCAGGCAAAATGCTTAACGGTAACACCGCAGCCAGGTCTGCTCTGCACTCCTTTTGTCATGGCTGCTGCCATGGTTCCGGAAAGCAGCGGATCTTCGGAATAATATTCAAAATTTCTGCCGCACAGAGGGTTTCTCTGAATATTAAGACCAGGTGCTAGCCAGAGATCTATGTGGAATTCTTCCATTTCTTCTGCCACTGCTGTTCCAACTTTTTCCACAAGGGCAGTATCCCAGGTCTGAGCCAGTGCAGTTCCAACCGGAAATGCCGTACAGAACTGATAATATCTGTCTGCGTTTTCGTGAATCTCATCTGTTCTCAGGTATCCGTTTTCCAGAGATCCAAGGACACCGATTCCATATACTGTGTCTGTTTCTCTGTCTACTTCATAATTCTGCTGAAGTCTCAGTCCTGCCGGCCCATCGGCCATGATCAGTGGGGAAACGCCATATTGCTCATAAAGAGCAGCCGTGGTCTCACCGGCAGAGCCAGGAACACGGATTCCTGCCGCCCCCAGATTACTGGAGATTCCAGCAATATTCCCATAAAACAGCGGGAGCAGATCCTTTGCAGGAATCTTATTTTCCGGTTGGCAGGTGCATTCTGTTCTCTTCTCTGGTTCAGGATAATAGATATATCTTCCAATCTTCTCATTCTCTGCCTTCTCTTTCCATTTCAGAGTTCTGGCAGAAAGATTCTGGCGGTCATAAACTTCTTCAGTAATATCAGTCTGATTCTCAAGGATATTCGTTTTATCCAGGATCACACTCTCCGGCACTTCAAGCATTGCAGCCAGCGTAAGCGATGCAATGCTGTTTCCGACCCAGACAGCATAATAACCTTTTTCAGCAATTCCAGGCAATGCTGCTCTTCGGAAAAATATGCCAGTGTCTTTCTGTCGATCCTGATTTTCAGCAGTTCTTTTTCCCCCGGCTTCAGAAGTTTTGTTTTTGCAAAGCCAGCCAGCCGACGGTATTCCTTCCCTGATTCATCCTGTGGAAGAGACACATAGACCTGCACGACCTCTTTTCCCGAAAAAGTTTCTCCTGTATTCGTTACCTCTGCTTCAACTTCAACGCCATCCCCTGATGTTTTCATCCCATGGAAGCGTATCTGCATTTCTGTGTAAGAAAGTCCATATCCAAACGGAAACAGCGGTTTTACACCAAAAGTATCAAAATAACGATATCCTGTATAAATTCCTTCCTTGTACTCTTCTCTTTCAAGCTTGCCATTAAGATAGCTGTATTCCTCTGCACACGGATAATCCTCATACCTTCTGGCCCATGTTGCAGTCAGCTTGCCGCCTGGAGTTACCTTTCCCAGAAGGACATTGGCGAGGGCAAGTCCGCCTCTTTGTCCAAGCTGGGAAATATTCAGGACAGCACAGATATTTTCTGTTTCTTCCAGAATATCTGTCAGTTCTACCGGACCGCCGGAATTCAGGATAAGTACTGTAGGAATCTTCTGTGCATCAAGGAACCGGATATCCTCCCGCTCCCGTCTGCTCAGATAATAATCTCCCTCGACCCTGCGCCTATCCTTTCCCTCACCGGAAATCCTGCTTACCACATAGATTGCTGTCTGGGCATCGACAGTATCTTCTGCTGTGACTGCACGGCCTTCCGGCATTGCAAAGGGATTTTCCGCATAGGCATCAAAAGGATTTTCCACAAACTTTGCTTCTTCCAGTATTTTTTCTTTCCATGCCCGGCGTGCTTCTGCGTATATTGACTCATAATTGGCCAGCCATTTCTCGCTTACGATCTGAATACCGTTTTCTTTCAGTCCCTGATAAATAGAAATGTTACTTCTGTTATTCACATCACCGGAACCTGTTCCGCCTTTCACTGTCTTTCCCGCACCTGCGCCGTATAAACCTATTTTCGTGGAAATATTCAGAGGGAGTATTTTTTTTATCATTTTTCAGCAGTACAATACCCTCCTCTGCTGCTTTTTCCGAAAGAAGACCGTTTCGTATTTCACGGTCTGACATGCTATGTTTCTTTGTTCCGCTGTGTTTCCATTTCTTAACTGTCATATCTTACCTGCTACCTTTTGTTATTCTTTTACGCCTCCAAGTGTCACTCCTGCGATGATAAACTTGGAAAGAAGGAGATATACGATAATGATCGGCACAATGGCAACTGTGATCATCATGTAAATCTTACCCATATCAAAATTCATATAATCTGCTCCACGAAGTGTTGCAATCAGGATTGGAACAGTCATCTTGCTTTTAGACTGGATAACCAGAGCAGGAACGAAATAATTGTTCCAGGAGCCTACAAATGTAAAAATCGCCTGTACAGCGATTGCCGGCTTCATGATTGGCAGGACAATACTGTTGAAAGTACGGAATTCTCCGGAGCCGTCAATTCTGGCTGCTTCTACCAGTGACATCGGCAGTGAGGACTGCAGATAGCTGTACATAAAATAGAATACGGCCGGTGACGCAACAGACGGAATGATCAACGGAAGCAGGGAATCATATAATCCCATCTTTGTGATCAGACGAAGGAAGCCCATTGCAGTTACCTGTGTCGGCATGACGAGGATCGCCATGATAAATGTAAACGCTACATTCCTTGCCTTGAAATCATAGGCATAAAGACCATATGCTGTCAGTGAGGAAAAATATGTACATAATACTGCACTGCATCCGGACACGATAATACTGTTAAGAATTCCCCTGAACATCGGAAAGCTTCCGTCATTTGCAACATTCATCAGGTTTTTCCAGAAATATTTTCCAGGAAGAGCAGAAAATCCCTTCTGAAGCTCTGCATGAGAATGAGACGCATTCACGATCAGTACATAAAAGAAAAAGAGACACATAAAGGAAAGAATAATAAGTACCACATGTGCCACGATACTTCTGATCCTGCTGGCTGTCTTATCTTTCATCATTTTGTTTTTCTCCTTTCTGCTCTTGCTCTCTTTTTCGCTGCTTTCTTAGATCCGTCCGGATCATTGTCGTTAGTCATACGATATACAAAGAAGCAGAGGATTGCACTGATAATAAACAGGTATACAGACAATGCTCCGGCCATACCATAATTCTTGCTCTTCAGATGGCTGTTCAGGAACATAATCAGTGTCATGGATGTTCTGTCCGGATTACCCTGTCCGTTTGTGAGGATCTGCGGTACATCAAACATCTGAAGGCCACCGATGATGGAAGTGATCAGAGTATAGGAAAGAATCGGACGAATCAGTGGAAGCGTAATATAGACGAAACGCTGAATGCTGTTGCATCCGTCCAGATCCGATGCTTCAAAAATATCCATACTGATTCCCATTACTGCTGCCATCAGCATGATGGTCGTGTTTCCGAACCACATCAGGAAATTCATGAAACCTACCAATGATCTTGTTCCCAGAACAGAGCCCAGAAAATCAATCGGTTCCTTTATCCATCCCAGTGAACACAAAATGGAGTTTACAGGTCCGTTTGTGGAAAACATGGTAAAAAACAGAAGTGCAAATGCTGATGCCATGATCAGGTTCGGCAGATAAATTACAACCTTAAAAAACTGCTTGCCATGAAGCTTCAGCCTGGCATCAGTAAACCAGCATGCAAGCACCAGTGCAATAACGATCTGCGGAACAAATCCGATCACCCAAAGGATCAGTGTATTCAGTCCGTATTTCAGCATGTCAGAATGCAGAAGACTGACGTAATTGGCAAGTCCTATAAAATTAGGACCAATCTGCTTGATTCCAGAACGGAAATATTCAAAAAAGCTGTATCTCACTGTATCAAACAGCGGAATCAGCGAAAAGATAAAATAGATCACAAAAAACGGAAGAATAAATATGTATCCCCATTTTCCGTAATTAACGCTCTTTTTCTTCATAATGCTCTTCCTTTCCAGCAAACTGCAGGATTCAAAGATCCTGCAGCATCAACAATTATCCTCATGTGGTATTTATTCCGGCCACTGGATCTCTGTGATCTCCGGATAACGCTCCTGAATAGCTGTCTCAAAGTTGGCTTTTGCTTTGTCAAAGTCTACTTTACCCTGGAAGTAATCACTGAAAGCGTTCTGGATCAGCTCTACACAACCCTGGTCATATGCGGAAAGCGGTGCGATCTTGATATTCTCTGCAACCGGTGCAAAATACTCAAACGGGTTCTGTCCACCAAGGAAATCAGATGCGAAATCTGCATTTGTAGCTGCATCTTTCATACCGGATTTTGTATTTGTAAAATCAGAGTATTCTTTGGAAATCTTAAGAAGATTATCCTGATTTCCCGTCATTGCCAGAATAATATCTTTGACATGTTCCGGATTATCTGTTCCTGTTGCAGCCTGAATGTAAGAACCACCCCAGTTGTATTCCTGCGGAGGATTTGTAACAGCCCAGTCACCTTCTGCTCCATCCCAGTTTGGTTTCAGAGTAAAGTCGATACCCCATGCCGGGAAGAGGAATGCGAATACCTTGGACTCAGAACTCATTGCCTTGTTCCAGTCATCGTTCCACTGACCTTTTACAGTTTTGTTAAGATAACCTGCATCCAGCCACTCTTTGGAATCTTTTACCCAGTCCATGATCTTTGAATCTACTTTGATCACAGAATCACCGGACTCTACCCACGGATTCTCAATGCTGTTTCCATATAAACGAAAAGTGTCTGCATAAGAAGCAAATGTATAATATCCTTTTTCTTTCAGCTGAGCTGCTGTTTCTTTAGCTGTATCCCAGTCTTTCATCTTCTCGCCAACTTCTTTCGGGTCATCAGTACCGAAAACATCTTTCGCAATGTCACGACGATATACAAGGACACCCGGGCAGCACTGCCATGTGGCGCCTCTCTGTACTCCATCCGCATCAGAAGCTGTTGTTTTCGTGAAATCATACTGATCTGCAAGATCCTTGTCCGGATCAATGCCAAGATCAGTAAGAGGCATTGCAACATCTGCATCTTTGTCTGTATATTTGAATACATAATCTGTCTCAGAAAGGAACATGTCTACCTTATCATCTGCACTTGCATCAGCCTGGTTGAGAAGTGCCTCATCCAGTTTCTGCTGATATACGCCATCCTGGTTCGGATTTACGATCCAGTGGATCTCTGTACCATCTTTCAGTTTTGTAACTGTACCATCTTTGGAAGTGGACTCTACTTCCGGATAAACAGCTTCCAGTCTCTGACGGAACTCATCATTCCAGGAATAAATATTGATCACTTTTCCCTCATCCGATCCTTTTGCAGATACACAGCTTACATTTGCTGCCATCATTCCACAAACCATTGCTGCTGCAAGGATCATAGATACCGCTCTTTTTTTCATAGTATAAATCCTCCTTTTTCTGTAGCATCCCCGATGCTTTACCTTTGATGATAAAAATATACCATTTTTTTATCTGCGATTATATTATTAATCTTAACAAAATGTCAGATTCATGTCATAATATAAGAAACCAATACATTCCTTAAACACCAACATATAAGGAGGATATCAATATGTCCATTTCCCAAGACTGGATTACTAATGAACTGGAAGATACAGAACTGGAAGCTCTTCATCGCTCTCCCTCTGTGGAATATTCTTTTTACAATGCCGTAAGAGCCGGTGATATGGAAGCTGTAAACAAAAACTGCGAGGAAGACTCTTTTCTTCATCTGAAGGGAACCGGTATCCTCTCCAAAAATCCTCTGACCAACCTGAAGTATCATTTCGTTGTCACTACTGCCATGCTCACCCGTTACTGTATTGACGGTGGACTGGAGTCTGAACAGGCATATCGTCTCAGCGATTTTTACATTCTGAAAATGGATTCCTGCACCACTGTACGCCAGATTGCAGATCTGCATCATATTATGGCCAGAGATTTTACCGGAAAAATGATCCTCCAGAAAAAAAGCTCTATTCTTTCCAGACCGGTCATGCAATGCGTGGACTATATTTACGGTCACATTAAGGAGCGTATCACCATTCAGGATCTGTCAGAACATACCGGACTCTCTCCCAGTTATCTGTCCAGAGTATTCAAACAGAATCTTGGAGTATCCATAAGTGATTACATCCGCGAGAAAAAAATCGAAAAAGCCACTCACCTGCTCCGATACTCTGATAAAGCAGTAGTTGATATCGCCAATTATCTGAATTTCTCTTCACAGAGTCATTTTATCCAGATCTTTGAAAACTTCACCGGCCTTACCCCAAAGAAGTACCGTGACAAATATTACAAATCCATGTGGTAAACATCCTTATTATTATATTATTATGGCTGATATTTTTTATCAGCATCAAAAACGACATCCCGCAGCTTTTTACAACTGTGGGATGCCGTTTTCCTATTGATACTTCTGTTTCTGTAATTTAACAATTATGTATAACCGATTTCTGTTACATCAGTTCCACTTTGATCCTGTGTGTTTCTTTTACAGAAAGCTTTTCGAGCAGTTCCCGCTCTATACGTACACAGGTACTCTGTTTGTTTTTCATTTCCTTTTCATCGCACCATACTGTTTTTATTTTATATTCTGAAGGAAGTTTTTTCTCCGGATTGCAGATACAGATCTCCAGCTTTCTTCCGGCAAATTCCATAGTAAGAGATGCCTGTCCATTCTCATTATACTGCTTCGGCATCAGTGCCGGCGCGATCACCAGATCTCCAAGATCTCCTCTGACGCCAAATACCTCTGTGATCATAGTCAGCATATACCAGCTTGCAGCACCGGTAAGATATGCATACAATCCTCTTCCCTGATTATCAAAATATTCCGGAATTCCAGGATACATCCTGCTGTTCTCAAAATCCATGGCAGCGTCCAGAAGCGTTTCCAGAACCTTATGTCCTTCTTTTGCATAGCCGTTTTTATACAGTGCATTGCCATACATAACAGCCATATGAGAAAATACCGCTCCGTTTTCCTTTTCTCCATAAGCAAACCCGAACATTCTTCCCAGATCAAATTTTTCTTCATGGAAATTGGTATTCAGGCGATATCCTCCTGCCTGACGGTCAAAAAGATATTTATCCGCACTTTTACAGATAGACTCAATCTGATCTTTCTGTGCGGTTTTACTCATGATCGCAAATACCTGACTGGTAAGCATCATACGTACCTGGCTGTTTTCTGCCCTTTCCACAGGACGTTTATGATCATCATAATATCCGTTGAACCAGCCGTTTTCTCCGTCTTTTACCCATTCTCTTCTGCGGATGTTTTCCATCATCCAGTCTGCCTTTTCATCCAGATTCCGGCTAAGCTGGTCCAGACGGATCACAATAGTATTTCCGCTGATATCATGTGCACATTTTTCTGTGTACTGTCTCAGAAGCTGCTGCTTTTTCTCCGGGCTTTCATAAAGCTCACGGTCTCCGGTAAACAAGATTTCCATTTCTTCCGCAACTTCAATCCTGTCAAACATTTCCTTTTCCTGAAGTTTTCTCAGATATTCTGCGATGTTCTTCATATTTCCAGCATATGCACAGGTAAATGCCACACTCTCACCATTTTCCCATGCCATATCCATGGCATCGTTCCAGTCTGCCCCGTGAAGTTTCATCTCGTTGTGCTCTCCTACATCATAAAAAGCACAGAGATTTTCCAGCAAAATGTGTTCCAGAACCGTTCCGTAATAAATCTCACCGGATTCTGTTTTCTGATTTTCTCCATAGGCACTGCTCCATTTTTCATCATGCGCAGTTCCTCTTTTTGTCTGAAGATCCTTGAAATATGGAATCTTCTCAAAAAGGACATTCATATCCCCGGTCTGATCCATATAAAGCTGCGTTGTCACAAATGGCCAGAAAGCATGATCCATCCACACGCGGGCAATATTGTTGCGGTCTGCGATAAATTCACCCTGTCTGTTTCCGATGATCGTGGCATTGGTTCCATCGATGCGTACTCCACCGTAATTATCGACGATCATCTGACGTACAACAGACGGCTCCATGATCAGAAGTGCCAGACAGTCCTGCCAGAGATCACGCCAGCCTCTTCCACCTTTTCCATAATCATGATACGGGAGGAATGAACAACCGTAAATTCTTCTTAATATCGGCTGGAAACAAATCCATTTCAGATAATTATCTCTGTCCTCATCACCTGTCTCAAAAGAAACATTCACTTTTTCTGTCCAGTGTTTTTTTACATGTTCAAATTCTCTTACAACCTGTTTTTCAGTTCTGTAAAACCGTGCAGTCTCCTCCGGCAGCTGATTTCTTTCAGATATTCCCGCTGTCACAACATATACAGCTGTTTCATGTGGTCTCAGAACCCTGGATGCAAAACGAATACCACCGACAGCTTCCTTTCCTTCAATTTCTGTTCCTGCCGGAACACCTTTTTTCTCTTCTCTGACCACCTCCGGAATCAGGAAAGAACCGCCTTCTCCGATAAACATTTCCACATCAGGATAAAAGCTTTCCGGTTCCGTTCCCTCGCCTTCAGATCCATATACAAAATATGCAGTATTATTCTTCTGATGACCTCTTTCATCAAAAGAAAGCACCGGTTTTACTTCAACACCGTACTCCGTTGTTCTTATCCTATGCAAAAGGGAAGTCACATGCCTGTGATCTCTGAGATTGTCTGCACTTCTTCCATATACAGGTATTACAGCAACCGATGTGATCTCCTGTTCTTCCTCTTCAATATTGGTAATCTTTACAAGATGGACCTCCGCATCACCTTTCACTGTCACAAAAGACAAAATCTCTGACTGAAGTCCGTATTTCTCAGAAGTTCTGTGCAGCTTCTGCCACATAAATCCGGCTTCCAGGCTGCTTTTATCCTGTTTATCAGTATATTTCTGAAATTCCTGTTCTGCCGAAACTCCGCATGCTGACCAGTAACCTTTTCCTTTTATCTTGCACCAGAAATTTCTGGTGTTTCGATTATTATGAAGATTCTCAATGCTTACCGGTTCCAGCAGAAAATGATTCTGATCCAGTTTGCTGTCTCCTCCCAGAGAAGGGGTGATCGCGGATTTCAATCCGTTTTCTCCGGCCAGAGGTATATATAAACCGCTGTAATTCTCCGGATTTTCTATGGAAAAACTTCCATTTTTATCCTGAAATTTTATATATTTCATTCTGTGATCTCCTTCCTGCCAAAATAAAACGGTATTTATATTCCATTTTACTTTGTATTCATAAATGTGATCTCCTCGCAATTTATATCCATTATGTCATGACATATAGAATTCAATTTCTGTCTCACCGGTAAGTTTCTCCTGCGGAATATAATTACCCGGAAGTTCTTCTCCATTTACATAGAGTTTTTTACATCCGGCTTCCACATGTCCCGGATTCTTCACAGTGATATGGAGATGACATCCACGGAAATCCTTGCTTATCTCAAACTTCTCCCATTCTTTTGGAATCGATGGTGCTATACGTAAGCCATAGAAATCCGGACGCATGCCAAGAATTCCTTCTACACATCCTACCATCACAGTAGATGCTGTTCCTGTCAGCCAGTGCACATGAGATCGTCCGAAATTCGGGCTTGCTTTTCCTTCTGTAAACTGTCCATAGCAGTATGGCTCCAGCTGTCTGATCTCAGCCCTGTCATTCTGCGCTGCCGGAGCATTCTCCAGGAAATAATTAAATGCACGCTCACCATGTCCGCAAAGTGCTTCTGCCAGAATGAGCCATCCCTGTGACTGTGAAAAGATTCCCGCATTTTCCTTTGTTCCTGCATTGTAGATAACCGCAAGTGCTCCGTCGAAAGCATTTGCATGATATGGAGGATCCATAAGGATTGCACCGTATTCTGTATTCAATCTTTCATAAACCATTTGAAGGGCCAAATCTGCCTGCCGCTCTGTTGCAAGGCCGCTGATCACAGCCCAGCTCTGTGGATTCAGCCACATATTTGCCTCCGGGTCAGTTCTCTTTCCGATAACCTCTCCCCGCTCCGTAAACCCACGGATAAAACGATCTTCATTCCAACAGAGTTCCTGGATCAATTTTCCAAGCTGCTCTTGTTTTTCTTCCAGGTATTTTATATATTTTTCATCTTTTTTGTACTTTGCAAACTCTTTCAGGATAGTCATTGCATAATAGAACTGTAATGCAACGAAAGTAGATTCCCCATCCTTTCCAAGTCTCAGACAATCATTCCAGTCTGCATAAAGTCCGGCCGGCATTCCATGTCTGCCAAGATGGTTCATGGAGAAGTCAATAGCTCTTTTCAGATGCTCGTATACAGTTCCTTCATCCTTGTTTGCAAACGGGATCACTTCATCGATGAATGCAAAATTTCCTGTCTCTGAAATATATTTGTATACAGTAGGGAACAACCAGAGTGCATCATCTGCGCGGTATGCCGGATGACCGGTTTCCTGTACATAGGACGCATCATCCGGTGTATCCTCATGTCCCGGATTATGTGTGAATTTCACAAGTGGAAGACCGCCGCCGTTATCTACCTGTGCTGACAACATGAAACGGATCTTATCCAGTGCCATTTCGGGTGCAAGATGGATCACACCCTGGATATCCTGTACAGTATCACGGTATCCATATCCGTTACGAAGTCCGCAATAAGTAAAAGATGCTGCACGTGACCAGATAAATGTCATGAAACAGTTATATGCGTTCCATGTATTGATCATGGTATCGAATTCCGGACTTGGTGTTCTGATCTGAAAATGTGCAAGCTGTCCGTGCCAGTAACTGATCAGTTCTTCAAGCTCCACCGCGCATGTTTTTTCACAGTCTGCATAATGTGCTATAATCTCCGCTGCTTCATTATCCTCCTTCATTCCCGCCAGAAAAGCCATTTCCCGACTTTCTCCCGGTTCCAGAGTAATTACAGCTGAAAGAGCTCCACAGCTGTTTTCATTATAATTTCCTTCATTACATAATACACCGGCTTCAACCCCTGCCGGATTGTTGTATCCGTGATATCTTCCAAGGAATTTTTCCCTGTCACCACACCAGGAAGAAACCTTCTCTCCAGCCAGGCCGAAGAATCGGTTGAACACGTTCTTGTTATCAACCTCTTCCCCATCCTTAAGGCCGTCCAGATTCGCATGGATCATCTGACGTACACGATCTCCACAGAATACTGTTCTTGTAATATACTGGGAATACTGCAGATTCACCTGATCCTGTTCATAATTGCTGTTATTTGTAAACTCTGCATATCCAGTCACACTGATCTCACGTTTTCTGTCTGAGCAGTTGGTAACTTTCAGATTCCATACCTCGTAGGACTGCCCAAGCGGTACATAGTATCTCACCTCTGAATGTATCTCGCTGTAATCTGCCATCATTTTAGTATAGGCTGTGCCATGATGACATTCACTTTTATACTCACTGAGATCTTTGCCAACCGGCTGCCAGGATGCTGACCAATAATCTTTTGTGTCATTATCCCTGAGATAAATATATCTTCCCGGCTGATCAAACTGATTAAAAATATATCTCAAGATTCTGCCGTTCGCCCCGGATTTTGCAAAGCTGTATCCCCCTGCATTATTGGAAACGATTGCTCCGTATTCCGGCGATCCCAAATAATTCACCCACGGAGCAGGTGTGTCCGGCCTGGTAATCACATATTCCTTTTTTTCTTCATCAAAATACCCATATCTCATGCCATACAATCTCCTGTTCTGTATATTTTCCGTAACATTGTCTGTTGTTACCTATTTTCTACACTATAACTGATATGCAGATAGCAATATACAAAATAAAAGATTAAAATATCAGATTCATGACATAAGATATGGATATAATTCTTTACAATTCTTCCTCCGTGATCACCAGCTTCATGGCCCAGGCCGGGATATCCACATCCTCAGGCTCCTGCTCCATAAATACAAATGCTGTCCGGTATGGCGGCATCTTTGCCGGAAAAAAGCCCGTATCCGTCTGTAAAATACACCAGGCCCTTAAGATTTTCAAACTCACGTTTTTCCATCAGCTCTTCCACATAAGCAAAAGCCGGACGGAAATCTGTACCTCCATCACCGTAAAGTTCCAGGCTGTTCATATACTCCTGCAATTCCTCTGCACCGGTGATCTTTACATCCGAATGCACCTTCTCATCACACTGGATAATGTGTATATTTACCTTCTGGAAAAAATTCCCGCTGTCGCTTAAGATCCCATAGGTTTCCTCCAGAAATCTCTGTACCAGTTCTCCTGAACAGGACATGGAGGTATCGATCACAATGACAATTCCGAAACTTTTTTCACTTCTCTGGTTTCCAGGGGTTCGATCAGCGGCATATTCCCGTAAAGGGAAAGCCCGTAGGTATAAAAATTATAATCAAAGCTGTCCGGATCCACAGTCAGTTCTTCCCGAAATACTGCAAACTTCCGCAGAAATTCCCGATAATCATATCGTTCCCGGTTCTCTAATTTTCAGCTGGTCCAGAAAATCTCCGTCCTGCTCTCCTGACTCTCTGGAAAAAGTCCCTAGGTCTGTTTCGATCCCATCGCTGATATCTCCCCATTTTTTACTCATCAGGGGATTGGGTTTCCGGTCGGGCTGCTGGTTTGCCCAGTATTTATGGTCGTCCACGTAGAACTCTTTTTCAAGCTGTGCCAGTTCTTTTTCCTTCAGAAATTCTTCTTTCAGAATCTTGTAGATTCTCTCTGCATTCAGCGTCTTCTTTTCCTTTCCAGAAGACGGTAGGTTCCCTCCGGAGAAGACTTCTGGAATATCGGACTGAGCGGTGATAGATCCCGTCGATCATATGCTCCACTGCAATATCGCAGCTTAAATTCCACAAACGCGTCTCTATT
>ENA-OQHF01000621-OQHF01000621.1-human-gut-metagenome-genome-assembly--contig:-NODE-621-length-20985-cov-8.791447_pt1 | contig 20985 bp, 18 predicted proteins | sample MGYA00242559_ERZ504709 | MGnify/ENA primary metagenome ERZ504709 (study PRJEB26092, sample SAMD00036203) | human gut metagenome | host: Homo sapiens | study: EMG produced TPA metagenomics assembly of... | reverse complement strand
TGGATTAAAAAATTCCAATTCATCTTCTGTATCTTGAGAATCATACTCTAATATAAGACGTGCATTACATAAATAACATAAAATAATTAAATCTCTTAATGAAAAGCTATCTCGAGATAATTTATTTCTAAAAGATTGTTCCGTACAATCTAGGTATAACGCAGCTTTTTTAATTGGATACTTCAGATGATGTTAAAAGTTTGCGAATAATATCACTAATCCTCTTTTGAGGTTTATTGTCATTAGTCATATATAGAACCTCCATATTTAATATTGTAGCATAAGAGTTATAAATAATCAAATGATTTATATAAATATAATCAAAATGAGTATTGACACATAATCAAAATGATGATATTATTATCTCATAAAAATAAAGAAGCCGATGCTACCAACATCGACTTCAATATATGGATGCTACCAACATCCATAGAAATTGCACAGACTTGAATCTGCACTTATGTATTAACGCAAAATTCATTATAGCAGATATGTTTGAAAATATCAAATAAAAAAGTCTTTGAGCAATTCGCTCACAATTTCCAAAATTATTTTATGAATCGTGGAGTAATCCGCAACAGTTTTATTATATTGATAGATAATAGAACAAAAGTTTTGAACATTAACAATTACACAAAAAGTCAATGAAAAAGAGAGAATGTATATATGAAGGCTGAAATGCCTAAAATTTTTTACATTTACATGATTTGATTGGCTATCGTCCATGTATTGAAAAGAGGTGAAAATGGGTGGAAATTGATAAGTTACAGTTATGTATCTTGGCAGTTCTGGAAGAAAACAATGCAACAACACCGGGTACTGGCATGACACTTCGTGAGATTGGAAGTGTGATTAATACAGAAGAAGAACATACCTATTCACAAATCACAATCAATCGAAAAGTGTGGGGATTACGTGATTTAGGTTATGTAACCTCTAAACTGAAAAGTAACAAAGCTGATATGTTTTACATTACAGCAAAAGGAAAAGAAATGAAAGGAATCTTATTACATGAGTAATGAATTGAAAAATGACATAAGGTTTATTGCAGTAGGTGCAGCAGGTGCTAATGTCGTAAAGATGTTGGAGCGCAAGGATTATAAATCTTACTATATAAATCTTGCAAAGCAGGACTTGGATTTAATTGATAGTCCTAACAAGTTACATATCTCAAATGGCGAGGGAGCAAGCAAAGACAGAAATAAAGCAAAAGCAGTGTTAGCGGAGTCGGTTGATGATGTTATGAATACGCTTGATAATCAGATTACAGAGCAGTATATCTTTGTGGTGTATTCACTTGCAGGCGGTACAGGTTCGGGGCTTGGAACATTTTTAGCATCTGTAATAGCTGAAAATCCAAACAAGAAAGTTGGTCTTGTTATCATACTTCCTTCAATGAATGAATCATTGCAAGCTAGAATCAACACATATGAGGCTTTATCAGAGATTATAGAGATAAAGAACGAGTTATGCTCTATCTTTATACTCGACAATAATCAGAGAGAGGACAAGTTCTCAATCAATCGTAGCTTTGCAAATTTGTTTGAAGCCTATATTAATGTGGCAAATAATACTTACAGAGATATGAAGCAGAATGTCAAAAAGGCTCTGTATCAACAGAGACATTTGCAACCACAATGAAAGGTGCATCTGTTGAAGCTCAAAAGTATGCAGTAAATATCAAGAATGGCACAGGTTCAGCACAGACATTTGCCACAAATCAGAAAGCAATTCAAACATCTGTTACTAAAACTGGTGTAGCTTCAAAAGTTGCAGCAGTGGGACTTAATATTTTTAAGACAGCACTGAATATGGGTATAATGCTTGGAGTATCAGAGCTTATTACTGGTGTAATAGAACTTGCTACATATTCAGATAAACTTGCTGATAGCGCACAGTCGCTTGGTAATGATTTTAAAGATTCAGAGAATGATATTTCTGATTATAAGGACAGAATCCAAGAGCTTAATGATAAGATAAATGACTCTTCTACACCATATGTCGGATTATCAGAACTATCAGAAACAAGCAACAGAGAATGGTCTTGATTCAGAAGAAGCAAAGAAAGCATCGGAACAGTACGCTCAGAATATGTCAGAAGCCATACAGAAAGCTCTTGAAAATGGCGATGATGAAGTTGCTAATTATTTTGAGAGTTTATATCCTGACCTTCAATCTGTTGTCGAAACATGGAAATTCAAAGCTAAAATCACACCAGAATGGGATGATGGCTCGAAGAATGACAAGTACGACAAAAAGACCGATAAAGAGATGAAAGAGGCTCTTGGTGCATTCAATAATGCGGAAGAGATTAAGAACTTCAACTCTGAAACGGCAACAGAAAAACAGAAAAATGCAATGACAACATTGCAGAAAATTGCCGAGCAAAATTTCCACAATGATATTGATGCTTTGGTTGATGCTGCGGTTCAGTTATATGATTTTAAGACGCAAGGTGAACAAGACTTTATTAATAGGATAAATGGCAAATCGTTAAATAATAATGTTCCAGATAATCTTACAGCTGGTGCATCAGCAGCTTTATCCAATGATTCAAGATTTAATGAAAGCGAAGCTATCAAATTTTATAAATCTCTTAGTGAAGAACAACAGAAACTTGTTAATAACCAAGCATTTGTAGATGCACTTAACGAACAGAACGATTCATTAAAGGATGGAAAATGGTCTGCTGATAGTTATGCAAATGCTCTTAAAGAAGTTGAAAATGCTGAAAATACAGAGTCTAGTATCCCTTCCTTCTCTACTCTCTTTGATGGTTCAGATTTTGGTGATCGTATTTCGTATCTTAGTCAGCAATTTCAGAATGGTAAAATTTCAGCACATGATTATTTCCAGTCGATTCGTGATGAATTAGCTAATACCGATTTTAGTGAGTTTACGGATCAAGCTGCGGCTGCACAACAATTCTTTACGGATTCCACACAGCAAGTAGCTTCTGGTATGTCAGACCTTATTAATAGTTATAATAAGGGAGAAATATCAGCTACGGAATATCTTGATGGATATACTTCTATGGCTGAAACGTTGTCTGCTCTTACGGATGATTTACAAAATAATTCAGCAGCATGGAACGAAAATGGAGAAGCTATATCCGATGGAACAAATCAAGCTCTTGATAATGCTCAGAGTGACCTAGCTTCAGCTATTGAAGGCATTAATCAGTATCAAGACAGTATCTATTCGCTTGAACAGATTACAAGTGGGGCTATTACGGCTGGTTCAGATGAGTTTACTGCTCACGCACAGGTTATTGCAGAAGATTTAGCTTATATTGTTCAAAATGGCGGTTATATGGCTGACCAGATTGCAAGTACTATGGGAACAACCACTTCCGAGATTGCAAATAGTCTTACTAATAGTGTAGATAATCAAGCTTTAGCATCACAAGCAATAGCAGGTAATACTAACGCTTCTATTGAACAGATGGCAAATGCTGTAAGTACATTATTTGCTGAACTTGGTAGTCAGATAGGCAATTTCAAAGCTACAATAAATTTTGCTCCAAAAGTAAATGGAGTTGAACATTTCTCAGCTATTAAAATTGGCGGTAAAGAGATTGTTGGTGGTGATATTCCGAATCTAACTTATGATATTAAGGGAAGTTCTTCTTCTCTTAAATCAATTGGCTCTGCTATATCTAGTTTTGGTAAAGTTTTATCTTCTAATATAGCAGCACAAAAAGTAGATTATAAGAAATTCAGTACTACTCCAACAGATTCAAGTGGTAAGGAACGAAAGTATACTCCTAGTAAAGGTGTAACCAATAACTATAACAATAAGCTAAAAAATAATAAATCTTCTGGCAAATCTGGCAAATCTGGTTCAGGTGGTAAAAATTCTGGCGGCGATGCCGAAAAGCAGAACGAAGAATATCTTGACAAATTCATGGCTTATCAGAAAGCTCTTCTCGAAGCAGGTAAGATAACATATCAGCAGTATTCACAGTATGTTTCTGATGAACTTGAAAGAATGTATAAGAATGGTAAAATTTCTGCTAGTAAATACTATTCTGCTGTCAAGGACATGATTGATGAGCAAAAATCTATCTATGATGCTGCACTTAAAGGTGTCACAAAACTTCTCGATGACGAAATTGATAAATGGAAAGATAAGATTGATGTTATTGAGAAGAATAATGATAAACTTAACGAACAGAAAGATAAATACGACTCTATCTTATCAGCAATTCAAAAAGTATATGATGATGAAATCAAAAAAGCTAATAAGAAAAAAGATTCTATTCAGGATGTCATTGACGCTATGTCTGATGAAAATGATGAATATGAACGTCAGAAAAAGTTACAAGAAGCTATTTACAATTTAAATAAAGCAAATTCTCAAAAGACAAAATATCTTTTAAAGGATGGCCAATTTGTATATAGTACAGACAATTCTGCTATTCGTGATGCTCAAGATTCATTACATGATGCACAATATGATGTAGATGTTGCTAATTTAAAGAAACAACAAGACGATATTGATAATTATATTGATACTCTTAATGAGTTTAAAGATAAGTGGAATGAAATATCCGATGCTTTTTCAGAAGCACAAGATACTATGAATCTTAAGCAATATTTAGGATCAGAATATCAACGTATAATTCTTTCAAATAATCTTGCAGATATTGAAAATTTCAAAAATCAATATGTTGCTATTGAATCACAAATTAATAGTAATGAACAACTAAAAACAAGCTATGAAGAAAAAGTTGATTATTATAATAATTTAAAACAGCAATGGGAAGATTGTACTTCTAAATACGATGATGAAAAGAATAAACTCTACGCTTCACAAATTCTTGGTGCAAATTGGGAAGCTGAAGTACTAAGCGGTAGACAACAGACACTTGCTAATTTCACATCAGAATATGAGAGACTTTGTCAGAGACAAGCCGATGCTGCTGTAAATGCTGCCAATACGGAAGTACAAGCTGCAAAAAACGCTGCGGCTGGTATTGCCTCTGCTTCTTCAAGTGTTGCAAGTTCTGGTGGAGGTAGTAGCTCAGGTGGTAGCTCAGGTGGTAGTAGTTCATCAACACACAAAGTAACTTATGATAAAAATAATAACCCGAATAAACCTGCGCTGAAGTCTAATGATTATTGGACTTATGAGAAGCTAAGTAAAAAAGGTTATAGCACAAGCGGTCAGGCATCAAGCCAAATTAGTAATTATGCTTCCAAGGGTGCAAATGGTTTTACGCAAATCGGTAACAAATATTTTATCGTTAAGTGGATTGCAAATGCTGGTTCTCCTGCTAATGCTTCAAAAGCAAAGAACAAGCTTGAAAAAGATCATCCTAAGAAAATAGGTAAATATGGTTATGCTAAACGTTATCATAAAGGTCTTGAGCTTGGTAAGATAGAGGCTCTTCCAAAGATAAAGCCTTTGATTTGGTGCAGGATATAGGTACTAATGGGCTTGAAGCTGATGAAGTACCGATTATCGCAAAAAAAGGTGAAGCTGTTCTTACTGAGGAACAGATTGAAAATCTTGCTAAGACATTGCATTTAGTTCCAGTTCAGAATGAAATTATGGAGAAAATGAGTAAAATTAGTCTAGGTGATCTGCCAATGAATACACCTAAGATGAATTTTGATGCTAGTAAGGTTGGTCAGAATGTTACTAAGAATAACTTTGCTCCAAGCGTAAATATTACATTTAATTGTCCTAATTTGACGAATGAGAGTGGTGTTCAATATGTTGAGAAAGCTATGGATAAATATATGAATAAATTTGCTAATGACTTTTATCAGGTTTCTCTTCATTATGTAAATAGGAAACAATAATTATAGTAATACATAGTATTATGATTAAAAAGACAATAGGACTTGGCTTATGCTAAGTCCTATTTTAATTTGGAGGGTACATGACAGAAAATAAAATAATACCTTTTTGGTTAAAACTTAATATGACAGTAAAAGAAGCATCTGCATACTCTGGATAGGTGAGAAAACACTTCAGTAATATGCTATCTCAAAGAGGGTGTTCTTTCCTATTTAAAATAGGAAACAAGAATATGGTTAAGCGTAAGGAATTTGAAAAATATCTTGATACAGTACATTTTGTATAGTTTTACATGACATAATTTATGTGATATAATCATATAATCATATGGATTATGCTCATAGAAAGGAAATAGATGGGCAAGGATCTAAAAGGAAAAGAGCTTGGACACGGAATATGTCAGAGAAAAAATGGAAGATATGATGCAAGATTTGTAGACCGATTTGGAAAAAAGACAATCTATATCTGGAAAAGACTTAAAAGACGTTAAGCGAAGATATAACGAAGCTTTATATGAGAATGAAAAGCAAATTAATATAAAGCAGAGTATCATACTTGACGAATGGTACAGTGAATGGATGAATGTATACAAATTTGATGTAATACGAGAGAACACCAAAAGGTACTACAATCAGATTTATAAAAAGCACATATCCCCGACACTTGGTAAGCTGAATTTAACAGATATTGACCAACTTACAATTAAAAAGCTAATAAAAAAGCTTAAGCAAGATGGTTATGGTTATGAGACTCAGAATAAAGTTAAAGTGGTTCTCATAGACATTTTCAATAAAGCTCTTACAAATGAATATATAAGGAAAAATCCCGCAAAGGGGATTTCCGTAAAAAGAGACGAAAAAAAGGAGGTTAAAGTTCTTTCAGAAGAAGAACAGATATTATTCCTTGATTGTGCAAAAGGAACATTTTATAATAATCTGTTTGTCGTGGCAGTTTCTACTGGTATGAGAATAGGAGAGCTGGCAGCACTTAGATGGTCAGATATTGATTGGGAGACAAATGTTATAAAAGTAACGAGAACACTTGTATATCAGAAATATGAAGGTGATGAACAAAAAAGCTTTCATTTTGAGAATCCTAAAACTGCTACTAGCAAAAGAAACATTCCAATAAATCATCAATGTGAAATGGCATTAAAACGACAATATATGCAGAAAAATGTTATAGCACAGAAAGCACCTAAGAGTAAATCAGTAGATAAGCAATACGCTGATTTGTTATTTACAACTAAATTTGATACACCAATTAATTCACAGATTATATGTGAAGCAATAAAAAAGGTAGTTGATGAGGTAAATCTGACAAGAGATTATGTTGATGAGATAGAAGTATTCTCACCACATTGTTTTAGACATACTTTTGCGACACGTTGTTTTGAGTCAGGCATTCAACCTAAAACAGTTCAAGCGTATCTAGGACATGCTTCTTTGCAAATGACGATGGATTTGTATACATCAGTTATGCCAAAACATATGAGCAATGAAATGGATAAAGTGTCAGAGGTGCTTGACAGATTAAGTACAAATGGTGATACTATTACAGAAGATAGTTATAATAAAGCAGTTCAAAATAACAAAATTATCTCATTTTATGGTGATTCCGTGGTGGTATAGTATATGCTCGTGGTGTCAAATAAGGGAAGAATGGTTTAAAATCAACGTTTATAGAAACTATATGGTGACAATATGAGATTTTTATTATGTGTACCAGGAAGTGCCGTACGAGTTCATAAACAACCGCGAGATAATTGGAAAATAATGACAAAAATTATAGTATTTTTTAGTTAATTTTGAATTGCATAAATGCTAAAATGTGGTAAAATATAACTATAAACCATTATAAAAAAACAAAATAATTGCAAAAGCTAACAAAAATTTAATGAAATTAAACAAGGGGGATTTTAATATGGCAAAAGAGCTAGTTGCGATGCTTCTTGCCGGTGGTCAGGGCTCCAGACTTTATGCACTGACGCAGAAACTTGCAAAGCCGGCAGTTCCGTTTGGAGGCAAATACAGGATTATTGATTTTCCACTTTCTAATTGTGTTAATTCAGGCATAGATACAGTTGGTATATTGACACAGTACCAGCCGTTTGTGCTGAATGAGTACATAGGAAATGGACAGCCATGGGATCTTGACAGATTATATGGAGGAGTGCATGTGCTGCCACCGTATCAGAAGGCTTCAGGCTCAGACTGGTACAAGGGAACAGCCAATGCGATTTATCAGAATATTGCATTTATCGAGAGATATGATCCTGAGTATGTTATCATACTTTCAGGAGATCAGATTTGTAAGCAGGACTACAGCGATTTCCTTAAGTTCCATAAGGAGAAAAATGCTGAGTTTTCTGTAGCGGTTATGGAGGTTCCATGGGAGGATGCATCACGTTTCGGTCTCATGGTAGCAGATGATGACGACAAGATCACAGAGTTTCAGGAGAAACCAAAGAATCCTAAGTCTAATCTTGCATCCATGGGTATTTATATCTTCAATTGGGATATACTTAAGAAGTATCTTATCGAGGATGAAAATGATCCGGATTCAGAGAATGATTTCGGTAACAATATCATTCCAAACCTTTTGAGGGATGGCCGCAGGATGTATGCTTATCACTTTAACGGTTACTGGAAGGATGTAGGAACAATACCTGCACTCTGGGAGGCAAACATGGAGGTGCTTGATCCTGAGCACAGCGGTATCAACCTGTTTGATGAGAACTGGAAGATATACAGCCGTAACAGTGGCCATACAGGACATTTCATTGGCAACAACGCAGAGGTTACAGACTCTATGATTACCGATGGCTGTGTAGTGAAGGGCACAGTAAAGCATTCAATTCTTTTTGGCGGTGTCGTCGTAGAAGAGGGCGCTGTGGTAGAGGATGCAGTTGTCATGGGTGATACTGTGATAAAAAGAGGCGCTAAGGTCACACACTGTATAGTTGCAGAGGGCGTTACAGTAGGCTGTGATGCAGTTATTGGAGAAAAGCCGGCGGAGGACGTGACAGGTGATGTTGCTACAATTGCACCGGGAGTTACAATTGGCGACAGAGCGGTTATAGGACCAAAGGCAATGGTATATAATGATGTTGAGGAGGGCCAGGAACAATGCTAAACATGAACAACGAAGAGGCTTTGGCCATTATTTTTGCAAACAGTTATGATGCCCTCATTCCTGAGATGGTATCCGAGAGACTTATGGCTTCCATTCCGTTTGCGGGTCGTTACAGACTCTGCGATTTCCTGATTTCAAGCATGGTACATAGCGGAATAGACAATATATCTCTCATAGTTAAGAAAAATTATCACTCTCTGATGGACCACCTGGGCTCAGGTCAGGAGTTTGATCTAGCAAGAAAAAATGGTGGTATCAATATAGTTCCGCCTTATGCACAGAAGCAGATTAAGGTGTATGAGGGCCGTGTTGAGGCAATCGAAAGCCTTAAGGGCTATCTGAGAAAGTGTACTCAGAAGTATGTTATCATGGCTGATGCCAACTATGTATTCAATTTTGATTTCAGGGAGCTGATTGAGGCACATAAGAACACAGGGGCTGATATCACTGCAATGTACCGCAAGCAGGAGGTACCGAAGGTATTCTTAAGACCAAACGGCAACAATGATGAAATGTACTATACATTTGATATAGATGATGGACGTGTCAAAAAGATATATATCAATGCCATGGATATGGGCAAGGTAAACTTTGGCATGAATATCTATATCATGGAGAAGGAGAAGCTCATTAGAATAGTGGATGACGCTTTTGTACATGGCTATTCTTATTTTACAAGAGATCTGATGGCTGCAAACACTGATTCACTCAATATCCAGGCATATGAGTACACAGGCTATGCTTCACAGATTACAGATATGAAGAGCTATTTCGAGGAGAATATGAAGCTTCTTGATGAGGATAACAGGGCGGCACTGTTTAAGAGTGGTAACTCTATCTATACAAAGATCAGGGATGACAATCCTACAAGATACATAAATGGCTCAAAGGCCAAGAATGTCATGGTTGCCGATGGCTGTGTCATCGAGGGAACCGTGGAAAACAGCATCCTGTCAAGAGGTGTCAAGATAGGAAAGAATGCAAAGGTCAAGAACTGCATCCTGTTACAGGATACGGTGATTGAGGATGGCGCCAATCTGGAGTACGTGATCACAGACAAGAATGTTCGCGTATCAAGCAATAGATCACTTACGGGTAATGACTCATTCCAGGTTTACGTGGCAAAGGGACAGACCGTATAGCCGGTTAAGGAGGAACATGGACATGGCAGAGAATAGAAACACAATAAATATCAAATCAGATGAGTCTGGCGAGATCAAGGTAGCAGATGAGGTTGTAGCTATCATAGCAGGTCTTGCTGCCACTGAGGTTGAGGGAGTAAGCTCCATGGCAGGCAATATCACAAACGAGATTGTCAGCAGGCTCGGTATGAAGAATCTCTCAAAGGGAATTCAGATTGAGATAGCAGACAATGAGGTAGTGGTTGATGTAGCACTCAATATTGCTTATGGATACAGCATCCCTGAGGTTTCTACAAAGGTACAGGAGAAGGTTAAGTCTGCAATTGAGACAATGACAGGGCTTTCTGTGGCTACTATCAATGTTCGTATAGCAAGTGTTGATATGGGAGAGAATTAAATAGTTCTTTTTAAATGAGCACAAATGTAGTATAATTAAGGATGTCGTACAGACATCCTTAATTTATATAAAATACTATTCACGAGAGGAATTTAAATGACAAGAAGCAAGATAAGAGAAAACGTTTTTAAGATGCTTTTCAGGGTTGAGTTTCATGACAAGTCTGAGCTTGCAGAGCAGATGGAGCTTTTAAATGATGAGCTTACAAATCCTACAGACGAGGAAAGACAGTATATTGATGAAAAATGCAGTGCGATTATTGAGCATATGGCAGAGCTTGATGCACTCATCGATGAGAAGTCTACAGGCTGGAAGACCAATCGTATGGCAAAGGTTGATCTGGCAATTATCAGATTGGCAGTTTATGAGATAAAGTTTGAGGACGATATTCCTACAAAGGTTTCAATAAATGAGGCTGTTGAGCTTGCAAAGAAGTATGGTGCAGATGAGTCAGGTGCATTTGTAAACGGAGTGCTTGCAAAGTTTGCATAGCTTAAGAGGAACAGCGATATAGAGCATTGAACATGGCAAATAGAAATATATATTCGGTAGCGCAAGTAAATAGCTATATTAAAAATATGTTCGCTCAGGATTTTATGCTCAGACAGGTGAGCATAAAGGGAGAGGTGAGCAACTGCAAGTATCACACGAGCGGTCATATTTATTTCACAATAAAGGACGCGGGAGCAGCCATGAACGCTATCATGTTTGCGGGCAGCAGGGCGGCAGGACTTTCTTTCCACATGAAGGAGGGGGACCAGGTTATTGTGACAGGTTCCGTTGAGGTGTATGAGAAGACCGGCGCATATCAGCTTTATGCCAAAAAGATAGAGCTTGACGGAGAGGGAAATCTGTATCTCAAATTCGAGCAGCTAAAGCGTGAGCTTGAGGAGATGGGCATGTTTGCGGCAGAGTACAAGCAGCCCATTCCGCGGTATGCCGGCCGTATTGGTGTGGTTACAGCACCGACAGGCGCGGCCGTGCAGGATATAAGGAATGTATCATCGCGCAGGAATCCATATGTACAGGTCATACTTTATCCGGCACTTGTGCAGGGAGAGGGTGCGGCTAATAGCATAGCAAAGGGCATACAGACATTGGATGCGATGAATCTTGATGTGATAATAGTCGGCAGAGGCGGAGGCTCCATAGAGGATTTATGGGCATTTAATGAGGAGATTGTGGCGAGAGCCATATTTGACTGCCGCACGCCAATCATCTCGGCAGTAGGTCATGAGACAGACTGGACGATAGCGGATTTTGTGTCAGACAGGAGAGCACCCACACCTTCGGCGGCTGCAGAGCTTGCAGTCAGTGACTACAGACAGACGTTAGAGCGCCTTGACAATCTGCGCCGCAGGATGGACAGAAATCTGACAGGCCGGATTGATTTTTTCAGGGAAAAGCTGTCACATATTAAAACAAGACTTAATTTCCTTAGTCCACAGAATAAACTAAATGAGAATAAAAGGCGTCTGGCAGATATCGAGGATGCACTTGAAAGGATTATGAAGCAGAGGCTTTCGGATTGCAGACAGCGTCTGGCACTGCTTTCAGGTACACTGGATGCATATTCACCGGCCAAAAAGCTGGCACAGGGCTATGCGTATGTCGAGGTGGAAAAGAAGGGGGCACTGCACAGTGTATCTGATATCAATGCAGGCGATGACATAAATATATATCTGATAGACGGTCATGCAAGGGCCGTAGTTTCGGAGGTTATTAACGATGAACAAAGAAAATGAAAAAACACTGACACTCGAGGAGCGCTTTGCACACTTAGAGCAGATAGTGGCGAGGATGGAGGATGCGGATGTATCCCTGGATGAGGCGTTTGAGCTCTACAAGAAGGGGCTTGATGAGGTAAAGAGTGCCAATGATATGGTACAGGGCATGGAAAAGGCCATGCTTGTGCTAAACAGCGACGGACAACTGGAGGAATTCTGATGAGCTTAAATGGGAATTTAAATAAGTCACAATTCATGGAAGAGCTGCAGCAAAAGGTAGAGCATATAAATAACGTGCTTGAGAAGTTTCTTCCCGCTGAGGAGGGACAGCAGAGGATTATTTTTGAGGCCATGAACTATAGTGTGAGAGCCGGTGGAAAGAGGCTTCGCCCTATGCTCATGGAAGAGACATACCATATGTTTGGCGGAAGCAGTGCAGTGATTGAGCCATTTATGGCGGCAATCGAGATGATACACACATACTCGCTGGTGCATGATGACCTGCCTGCCATGGACAATGATGAGTACAGGCGTGGAAAGAAGACTACACATGCTGTATATGGTGAGGCTATGGGCATTCTTGCAGGTGATGCACTATTAAACCTGGCATATGAGACCGCAGCAAAGGCTTTTGACATGGAAGTGACCGATGTGCGTGTGGCAAGGGCATTTACAGTGCTTGCAAAAAAGGCAGGCGTGTATGGTATGGTCGGAGGACAGGTGGTCGATGTGGAAAGCGAGAAATCCGATGACTGTCCTATCACAAGGGAAAAACTTGACTTTATCTACAGGCTTAAAACAGGCGCACTTATAGAGAGCTCGATGATGATAGGCGCAATTCTGGCAGGAGCATCATCTGATGAGGTATCACGCGTGGAGCAGATAGCGGCAAAGCTGGGTCTTGCGTTTCAGATACAGGATGATGTGCTTGATGTCACAAGTACACTTGAGGTGCTTGGAAAGCCGGTAGGCAGTGACGAGAAAAATAATAAAGCGACATATGTCACATTTGAGGGATTGGATAAAGCGGTTTCTGATGTGGAGCGCATCTCCAAGGAGGCAGAGGAGCAGCTTGATGATTTGGGATACGACGATGCATTTCTTAAGGAGTTATTTGAATATCTGATCCATCGGGAGAAATAGGATGGTTTTAGAAAAGATACAAAAGGAAAATGATATAAAAAAACTGACACCTGAGGAGCTTGAGCTGTTAAAGGATGAAATAAGGCAGTTTCTTATAGAGAGCATATCGGTGACAGGAGGTCATCTGGCATCAAACCTCGGAGTTGTGGAGCTTACCATGGCGCTGCATCTGTGCTTTGATCTGCCGAAGGATAAGATAGTGTGGGATGTTGGACATCAGTCGTACACACACAAGATACTCACCGGCAGAAAGGATGGATTTTCATCGCTCAGACAGTATGGAGGCATGAGCGGTTTCCCAAAGGCGGATGAGAGCTACTGTGACTGCTTTAATACAGGACACAGCTCCACATCTATCTCAGCGGGACTTGGGCTTGCGACAGCCAGACAGGTGACAGGAGAGGACTACCACGTTGTTTCTGTAATAGGAGACGGTGCGCTGACCGGAGGCATGGCATATGAGGCGCTCAACAATGCTTCAAGCGTGAAGGGCAATTTTATTATAGTGCTGAACGACAACAATATGTCGATTTCAGAGAACGTCGGGGGCATCAGCCAGTATCTTTCAGGCTTTCGCACAGCGGATGCATACAGGGATTTTAAGAATAATGTCATGAATTCCCTAAACCATATACCAATCTACGGAGAGCGTATGGTAAAGCATATCAGGAATACAAAGAGCAGCATAAAGCAGCTTTTTATTCCGGGGATGTTCTTTGAGGAGATGGGCATTATCTATTTGGGACCTGTGGATGGCAGTGATATAAAGGAAATGTGCCGTGTGTTTGATGAGGCAAAGCGTGTGGATGGCCCGGTGCTTGTGCATGTGCTCACGAAAAAGGGAGCAGGCTATGGCCCGGCTGAGCGTTATCCTTCCAGATTTCACGGTGCAGAGCCGTTTGTCATAGAGACAGGACTTCCAAAGAATAAGCGCACGAAGGCCAATTACACAGATGTCTTCTCAACAGTCATGAAGAAGCTGGGCGAGAGAAATCCAAAGGTAGTTGCGATAACGGCTGCCATGGCAGATGGAACAGGGCTTCGCAGATTCCACCGCAATTTCCCGGATAGATTTTTTGATGTGGGAATAGCCGAGGCACATGCCACGACCTTTGCGGCAGGGCTTGCAAAGTCAGGACTTATCCCGGTATTTGCGGTGTACTCGTCATTTTTACAAAGGGCGTTTGACCAGATACTTCACGATGTGTGCATACAGAATCTGCATGTCATCTTTGCAATCGACAGGGCAGGGCTTGTAGGCAGTGACGGAGAGACACATCAGGGAATATTTGACATATCATATCTGTCGGTCATCCCGAATATGACAATCATGGCTCCGAAGAATAAGTGGGAGCTGTCTGATATGATGAAGTTTGCAGTGGCATATGACGGTCCGATTGCACTCAGATATCCAAGAGGGGCAGCCTATGACGGCCTTAAGGAAATCAGACATCCGATAGAGCTTGCAAAGAGTGAGCTAATCAGAAAAGGAAGCACGGTGGCTATCATGGCACTCGGCAGTATGGTAAAGACTGCCGTTGATGTAGTAAAACTGCTTGAGGCAGATGGAATCTCTGCTACACTTATCAATGCGCGTTTTGCAATGCCTTTTGATAAGGAAGCAATTAAGGAACTGCCGGCTGAACACAGTCTGCTTGTGACTATGGAGGAAAACGTGCAAAGCGGCGGTTTTGGTGAGCATGTGACGGAGTATGTCAAGACTAACGGCATAGCTCTTGAGGTGTTGACAGTTGCACTTCCTGACTGCTATGTGGAACATGGCAATGTCGAGGTGCTCAAAAAGGAGCTTCATGTGGATGCCGAATCGGTGGCTAAGCGTATAATAGCAGCATTATAGATAGAGGTAACATACAGTATGAAAGAAAGATTAGACGTATTACTTGTAAACAGAGGCCTTGCACCATCACGGGAAAAAGCAAAGACCATGATTATGGAGGGCAATGTTTTTGTAAATAACAACCGTGAGGATAAGGCGGGAAGCACATTTCCTGATGACTGCAATATTGAGATTCATGGAAAGACACTGCAGTATGTGAGCCGTGGAGGGCTAAAGCTTGAAAAGGCTATGAAGCACTTTGATATCACGATGGATGGCAAGGTGTGCATGGATATAGGTGCTTCAACAGGCGGTTTTACAGACTGTATGCTTCAAAATGGTGCTAAAAAGGTGTATGCCGTGGATGTCGGATATGGCCAGTTTGCATGGAAGCTGCGTCAGGATGAGCGCGTGGTGTGCATGGAAAAGACCAATATCAGGTATGTGACGCCCAATGACATAGATGATGAGCTGGATTTTGCATCGGTTGATGTGTCATTCATATCACTTACCAAGGTGTTAGGTCCTGCAAGAGCACTGTTAAAGGACGGTGGCGAGATGGTTTGTCTTATCAAGCCACAGTTTGAGGCAGGCAGGGAAAAGGTAGGTAAAAAGGGCGTGGTCCGTGACAAGAGCGTGCATGAGGAGGTAGTGAACAATATCATATCCTTTGCACTTTCAAATGGATTTAGTGTGTTAGACCTTGAGTATTCGCCAATCAAGGGGCCTGAGGGCAATATAGAGTACCTCGTACATATCAAAAAGACAGATGATCCTATAAAGGAGGAATCAGTGGATATTCATAGTGTGGTCGAGGCCGCGCATGGAGAGCTGGACAGGAAATAGACTATGAAACATTTTGTTGTGATAGCAAATGCCTATAAGGACAGGGATTTTGCACTTACAAATAAAATAGTGGTATACATAGAGCAAAAGGGCGGCACGGCAAAGGGTCTTATGAGCAATGTCGAGGCTATATCCGATAACGAGTTTGAGCTTGAGGATATACCACAGGATACGCAGTGTATTCTTGTGCTCGGCGGAGATGGTACACTGATTCGTGCAGCTACAAGGGTGGAGACACTTGAGATTCCGCTTATGGGAGTAAATCTCGGCACACTCGGCTATCTGTGTGAGGTGGAGGAAGCTACGGTATTTGACGCTATTGATTCGCTCATGGCTGATAAATACATGACAGAGGATCGTATTATGCTCACAGGGCATAAAAGAGGCAGTGAGACCTCGAGAGTTGCATTAAATGATATAGTCATCCATAGAAAGGGCAATTTGCAGATATTAAGCCTCAATGTGTATGTAAACGGTGAGTTTTTAAACAATTACCATGCCGACGGCATCATTGTTGCGACTCCAACAGGCTCTACAGGCTACAGTATGTCGGCGGGAGGTCCGATTGTGGATCCGAAGGGTGATATGATACTGCTCACACCGAATAATGCTCACAATCTTACGTCAAAGAGCATTGTGCTTTCAGGCGATGATGAGATAGAGATAGAGATTCTAAGCCGCAGGGAGCAAAACGATGAGCTGGCGTGTGTCAGCTATGATGGCGACACCGCGGCAGAGCTGGCTGTGGGAGACCGTTTTGTTATTTCAAAGGCAGCCAATCATACAAAGATCTGCAAGCTCCACCAGAGAAGCTTTTTGGAGATACTCCGCAAAAAGATGGGAAATTATTCATAACACAGATAAGGATTGTTATAATGAATAGTTACAAATAATATTTATGAGGTGACAGGACATGAAAACAAACAGACAATCCAAGATAATTGAGATAATCCAAAAGAATGAGGTAGAGACGCAGGATGAGCTCTCTGCGCTTCTTGAAAAAGATGGTTTTCGCGTGACTCAGGCCACAGTATCCAGGGATATCAGGGAGCTTAAGCTCACGAAAATCCCTACCGCAAGCGGCAGACAGAAGTACGCCGTGATAACGGATGCACCTGAGAATCTCTCAAAGAAATACGAAAGAGTACTCAGAGAGGGCTTTTTGTCAATGGATATGGCACAGAATATCCTCGTTATAAAGACTGTATCGGGAATGGCAAGCGCTGTCTGTGCTGCAATAGATGCCATGAAGATGAGAGAAATCGTCGGTTCGATTGCAGGAGATGACACAATCATGTGTGCAATCCGGACTGTTGATGATACATATGCGGTGATGAAAAAAATCCGCAGAATTGTGGAATAATGTTACATGAATATCAGATTATAGCTGAACTGTAACAGAAAATAACATATATCGTCATGCCTGGGAGAGGAAGGAGAAAATATGTTACAAAATCTACATGTAAAGAATCTGGCACTCATAGATGAGTGTGAGGTTGAGTTTTCCGACGGACTAAATATACTGTCGGGAGAGACCGGAGCCGGAAAATCAATCATCATAGGCTCTATCAATCTGGCGCTTGGTGAAAAAGTGCAAAAGGAGATGCTAAGAGACAATGAAAAGCCTGCTTTTGTGGAGCTTATTTTTTCAGTTGATGATCCAAAGATTATAGAGGCTTTAAGGGAGCTTGATGTGGAGGTCGAGGACGGATGCGTGATTTTAAGCCGTAAAATCACACAGTCGCGCGCAGTCGGCAGGGTAAACGGTGAGGCTGTGTCTGTTTCGCGAATGAAGGAAATAGCATCATATCTCATAGATATCCATGGTCAGCATGAGCACCAGTCACTTTTATCAAAGAAAAAACACCTTGATATACTTGATGAGTACGCAAAGCAGTCGCTTGGAGATAAAAAGCAGCAGCTTTCAGTCACATACAAAGCATATAGGGCGCTTAAGGATGAGTATGAAAAGTCAAATATCGACAATGAAGACAGAAGCCGTGAGCTGTCATTCCTTGAGTACGAGGTGAAGGAGATAGAAGAAGCTTCTCTTGTGCTGGGTGAGGATGAGGAGCTTGAGGCGCAGTTTAGGAAGTTTTCAAACGGAAAGAAAATCATGGAGGGCGTAAATGCTGCATATTCTGCCACAGGAGGCGAGATGGAGAGTGCCTCAGAGCTTATTGGAAGGGCGGTAAGAGAGCTGTCACTGGTATCAGGCTATGATACGGATGTGGAAGCTCTGGAGAGTCAGCTGTCGGAGATAGACAGTCTGCTTTCTGATTTTAATCACGAGATATCAGGGTATATTTCACAGGCTGAGTTTGACGAGGAGACCTTCTATGAGACACAAAAGCGTCTGGATGAGATAAATCATCTAAAGAGCAAATACGGCAACTCAATTGATGATATACTGATATCACTCAATGAAAAGAGGGAGCGTATTAGTGTCCTGAATGATTATGATTCTTATTTACAGAAATTAGAGCAGCAGCTTGCGAAAAAGGAAAAGGAGCTGGCACAGATATCGGATGAGGTATCAGAAATCAGACAAAGGAGTGCTGTAAAGCTTGTGTCAGAAATTAAATCAGCACTTAATGATTTGAATTTCCTTGATGTACAGTTTGATATGCAGTTTGACAGATTGTCGGACTATACGGCAAACGGCATCGATGCGCCGGAGTTTCTCATATCAACTAACCCCGGAGAGCCGCTTAAGCCGCTCGGCAAGGTAGCTTCAGGCGGAGAGCTGTCACGTATCATGCTTGGCATCAAGACAATCATGGCAGAAAATGACCACATTGAGTCGCTTATTTTTGATGAGATTGATTCGGGAATCAGTGGACGTACAGCTCAGATGGTCTCTGAGAAGATGAATGAGCTTGGTCGCAACCATCAGATTATATGTATCACACATCTGCCACAGATAGCAGCTATGGCAGATGCACATTTCCTTATTGAAAAAGCAGTCGAGAACAAATCCACGGTTTCAAGGATTCGAAGGCTAAGTGACAATGACAGCGTGGCTGAGCTGGCCAGAATGCTCGGCGGTGCAAAAATCACGGATACCGTGATGGAGAGCGCACGCGAGATGAAAGCACTTGCCATGGAGAAAAAAATCTGACATTATCAGTTTACGGCGCGGTTGATTACCAGTATATCACCGGTGGTTAGCCGTACGTTTCCGTTTGGGATGATTAACTGCCCGTTTCTTTGGATCATTATGATAATCTCATTGTGTTTTTTTGATATTTCAGACAGCAGTTTATTGTTATATCTGCTGTCTTTTTCTATTATTTTTTCCACCAGCTTTATACCATGCACCTCATCAGGTGTGATGGCACTAAGCACGAGCACATCATTTTGCAGAATTATTGTTTCACCGTCCGGTATTATATTCTGCTCACCTCTTCGTATGAGCACAATCAGTGTCTCAGGAGGAAGCGTCAGTTCCTTTAGCTTGTGGCCGCACCACAGATGATTTTCCGGTATGGTAAGCTGTATGAACTGGATGTCTGCTTCCTCGGAGTAATCATTGAAGGTCTTCATTACATCGGCTGTTTTATCAAGCATGTCAAGCTTTCGTGATATCCATGGAAGCATTGAGCCTTGAAGCAGTATTGAAAAAAGTACTATCATAAATATTATGTGGAAGGTGTCGATGTCATCATTGGTGGCGGTATATGCCATGATTGAAAACACTATGGATGCAGCTCCTCTTAAGCCGGACCATGAGACAAGCAGCAGCTGTTTTATTTTGCTGCGAAATGGTGTGAGCACAAGTGCGACAGAAAGAGGTCTTGCCACAAAGGTCAGCCACATAAATATTAAAAGTGCCGGTACTATGACGTGTGGCAGCTTTGATGGGAAAGAAAGCAGACCAAGCAGAAAGAAAATAAGCATCTGCATGAGTCCTGTTATGCCATCAAAGAAATTTACCAGATTCTTTTTATTTTCTATTTCTGTGTTACCGAGTATAATGCCGACTATATAGGCACTTAAGAAGCCGTTTCCGTCAAAGTAAGCAGGCAGGGCATACGATATCAGAGCAATTCCCACCATGAAAATCGCATCAAACCCCGCGCTTTTGAAGCGTATATATCGAAGGAGCATGATGGAAAGCTTTGCAATCAGGACGCCGAAGATTATGCCGAAGGCAAGCTGCTTTACTATGAGTATGGCAATATTTCCCGGGCTTGCGCTGCCCTGAGATATGGATATAAAAGCAACTGTGAGCATATAGGCACATGGGTCATTACTACCGCTTTCCACTTCAAGAAGAGAGGCGGTATTGTATTTCAGATTCAGCTTTTTCGAACGCAGTATGGAGAAAACGCTCGCTGCATCAGTTGATGAAATCAGCGCACCGAGGAGAAAGCTTATTTCCCAGCTCATATTAAGGGCAAAGTGACAGAACAGCCCTGTGAGAAAGCATGTGATAATAACACCGATGGTGGACAAAAGCACAGACTTAACGGCAACAGCCTTTGCACGCTGCCAGTTGGTGCCAAAGCCGCCATAGAACATGATAAATATCAGCGCGGTAGAGCATATCTGTTCAGCGAACGCGTAATTGTCGAAATCTATCTTCATTATTCCGTCAGAGCCAAAAAGCATGCCGAGCACGATAAAGGCTAAAAGTGCCGGAATGCCTATGCGATTGGAGACACGATTTAGCAGGATACATAAGAAGATTACTATGGATGTGATGAGCAGGTATGTATTCATGGAATCCCTCCTTTATTAAATGGTGATTTAAGAATTATAAAGCTATTACAATATTTATTTGTAACTAACAACGTGGGAATAATATGTGAAATTTATAATAAATTATATATGTCTTTTTGACTATCTTTTTATATCTTCTTAAATGTCCGCAAAGCCTTATTTTATAGGCTCTACGGGCATTTTGCTTTTGTGGTAAACCTCACATATCTAGGTCTATCTTCTTAT
>ENA-OQHF01000616-OQHF01000616.1-human-gut-metagenome-genome-assembly--contig:-NODE-616-length-21139-cov-3.106701_pt1 | contig 21139 bp, 17 predicted proteins | sample MGYA00242559_ERZ504709 | MGnify/ENA primary metagenome ERZ504709 (study PRJEB26092, sample SAMD00036203) | human gut metagenome | host: Homo sapiens | study: EMG produced TPA metagenomics assembly of... | reverse complement strand
GCCGGTGGACGTCAACGATTTCGTGACGCTGGCCAACGCCCCGCTCAAGAACCGCCCGTTCAACCAGCGCTACCGCATCCGCTTCAGCGCGAACGTGGCCGAGGCTGGCGATATGGAATTCGTCAACGTGCCGCTGGACGTGTTCAAGAAGGCCGCGCTTGACCAGCTCACCGCCGGCCACCCGATCTGGTTCGCCTGCGACTGCACGCAGTTCGCCCTGCGCAAGGACGGTTTCTTCGACCAGTCCGTGGTGCGCGTCGACCAGCTGTTCGGCACCGAATTCACCGGCGACAAGGCCCACGGCCTCGAATACGGCGACAGCCCGAGCAACCACGCTATGACCTTCACCGGCGTGAACCTCGGCGAGGACGGCAAGCCGAACCGCTGGAAGGTGGAGAACAGCTGGGGCAAGGACGCCGGCAAGGACGGCTACTACGTCATGTCCGACGCCTGGTTCGACCGCTACGTTACCGAGCTCATCATCCGCAAGGAATACCTCGACGACGCCACCCGCGCCCTGCTCACCACCGAACCAGTCGAGCTCGATCCCTGGCAGCCCCTCACCCGTCGCTGCCGCTGACATATTCCGCCCATTGGCCGCGGCTGAAGTGCTCCTATGTTTTGCCGACTTCTCACAGAGTGAGCAAAACATAGGAGCACTTTAGTTATCCACAGAGTTATCCACATCCTCAGCAAGCTAGAACCACATACCCCGTTTTTCATGGCGAACAAGCGACCGCTACGCTACGGTGGCGTTATGAACAGCGGATTTCCCACCCCGCCACCCGGCGTATTCGACGATGAACCACCCGGCTGGACCAACAATGCCGCGGCACCGAGTGCTGCGTCCACGCACGCCGTCAAGCCCGAGCCATACTCACCACCGCGTATGGCAACCCCCACTGCGCCCGCTATGAGCGAAACCCTCACCCAACGTAAGCGGGAAATGCTTAAACGATGCACGGACGCCGCGCAACAGCTCGGAAAGCCTGTGCTCTTCGGCATGACCACATCGCTGATACTGCAATCCGTGCCACTTCCCAAGGATTGCGATCTCAATGCCACCGAGCTCCATACCGTCTCCGACTCGCATCGCACCCGGATACGCGCCGTCGTTCCGCCAACAACACCGCACATCTGGAAACCGCTAAGCGCCGCGCACAATGCACGTATCAACAAGCATGTGCACGCGCTGGATCTGGTACATACTTGGGCGCAGCTCGCCGCTCACATGTCATTGGAATCATTGGTCATACTTGGCGACGCAACCCTTACGGCAATAGCGCGCAAGCCGAGCCTATCGGGCGGCCGCACCGCCGACGAAATTTATCAGGACTTTGTGCGGCAGGTCAGCGAACTTCCGAAATTCAACGCGAAAGCCACATGCATGATCGCACTTGAATTTATTGCACCGCGCGTGGATTCTCCGATGGAATCAGAGACCCGTATCACAACCACGCAATACGGGCTTCCACGAGCCGTGACAAATTACACAGTGCCCGGCGCGACGTTCAGCAATGGTGCGCCGATAACACTCGATCTCGCTTGGCCCGAATTCCGCGTCGCCATCGAATATGACGGCGATCATCATCGCACAGACAAGGCCCAGTGGCGGCGAGACAACGACAAGCGCGAACTGTTACGGCATCATCATTGGATCGTCCTCATCGCCACCGCCGCGAATATGGCTGATGAACCGTCTCAAGCCGAACTCGCCTACCGAGCCGGGCGACAGCTGGCGTTGCGAGGCGCCATATTCGATTTCACCTTGACAGCGACGCCGCTCAATGAACTTGCCCGGCGGAAACGACGGAAATCCACCGGGGCGCACTGAGCTGACATCGATACGATTGCGCGCGCTTGCTGCAACGCATATGCCATTCATCGCACCCCATTTGGTCGCGTGGCCCCGACCGCATGGCACTGTTGTGTGTCACACGCCATGTTACGTCCGGCGAATCCGCACATCATCTGCGTTGCGTACTGCCATATTATGCGGTTCGCGATATACGTCACGGTGTCCGATGTCCTGGTAACGACGTCAATCGATTTATGTGTGTACCGGGCCAGATTTTGTTGTCCCGGTTCTCCATTTCGCCTCTTTTTGAGCAACCGGGACAGAAACACCCTCGAAAAATCGCCAATTCGGCCCTACCGCACAATATCCGCCATCACACATCGGCGGAATTCCGGGCTTCTGGATTTGCATACATTGAGCGCTCACGGGATGGTCTGTCCCGGTTCCCAAAAAGAGGCCAAAATCACGAACCGGGACAACGAAATCTGGCCCGGTTCGCACGTCAATCGGTTGCCGTCACCACCGGGACACCGACTGCGCATAGATAAGATGCTTCAATGCTTAACAGGCATGCGACCATACCGCGATAGCAACGTTTCGCTGGAAGTAGAGGAATCAAGCAGCACCCCCCAAACCGGAAGCATGGAGGAATCCTGCAATGCTCCGAATCACCGCGCCCCGTGCTTGGTGTGGCGGATCACGGCTTCGAGCGGCGTGGATGTAGCTGGACAGCAGCGTAACTTGCGTTGCATGATGCGGCCCAAAACGAAGAAACCCGGCGGAGGGGGCCGCCGGGTGAGAGAGAAGAGAGAAGAAGGGTTCAGTTATGGGGTTCGGAAGAACCTCGCCACCGGTATGAACTTCATTCCGTTGACATCTTCTATATAACCGCTCCATGCTTGGCGAATTGATGTGCTTGTCTGAGAAAAGTCTTGGCAAACTGTGACGGGTTTGTAACGCCGCCCGACAACCGGCCTCGCATTGTCGGGGCTAGGCCGCACATACGGCAACGGGCCACCCCGCAACACTTCATGTGCGAGGTGGCCCGTCAGCTACGAGCTAGCGATGCCAAATCACTCGGCGGCGAGCTTGGCCTTCTCGGCGGCCAGACGCTCGGCTTCGGCGGCACGGCGAGCAGCCAACGCTTCATCGAAGCGCGCCAGCTCCTCTTCCACGGCCTCGGTCGGAATCTTGGCGAAGATCGGTGCGGGCTTAGGCACCACAGCGCCGACCTCGATTGCCTCGCTCTTCCACGGGTGCACGTTCACACCGAGCTCGTAATCGCCGGTGATGATCGGGTACGTGAAGCCGGGCTTGTCGAGATCCTCGACTTCCTTGAGCTCAGGCAGCGGCGAGAAGGTGCCGGTGCCGCCGAGCGCCTCCCACACCTTCTGTGCGGAGTGCGGCAGGAACGGCGCGAGCAGGTGGTTCGCGTCAGACACGGCCTGAGCGGCCACGTGCAGCACGGTGCCGAGACGAGCCTGGTCGTCCTTAATCTTCCACGGTTCGGTGGCGGAAATGTACTTGTTGATGTCGCCGACCACACGCATCGCCTCGGACAGGGCGTGCTTCTGGTGGTGGGTTTCGATGGAGGAGCCGACCACGTCGAACGCGGCGGAAGCCTCTTCCAGAAGGCCACGGTCTTCGTTGGTCATCGAATCCTCGTCCAGCGGCGGAATCTCGCCGAAGTTCTTGTTGATGAGGTTGGCCACGCGGTTCACCAGGTTGCCCCAGGAGGAGGCGAGCTCCTCGTTGTTGTGGCGCACGAACTCGGCCCACGTGAAGTCGGAATCCGAGGATTCGGGGCCGGCCACGGAAATGTAGTAGCGCACGGCATCCACGGGGTAGCGGGCGAGGATGTCCTTGACGTAGATCACGATGCCGCGGGAGGAGCTGAACTTCTTGCCTTCCATGGTCATGAACTCGCTGGCCACCACCTGCTCAGGCAGGTTGAGCGGACCCATCGGGCCGGTTTCGCCGCCCTTGGAGCCCTTGCCGTTGTACGCCAGCATTTCGGACGGCCAGATCTGGGAGTGGAAGGTGATGTTGTCCTTTCCCATGAAGTAGTAGGCCGGGCAGCTCGGGTCGTTCCACCATTCGCGCCACTTCTCCGGGTCGCCCTGGCGGCGGGCCCATTCGATGGAGGCCGACAGGTAGCCGATCACGGCGTCGAACCACACGTACAGCTTCTTGTTCGGGTTGTCAATCCAGCCCTTCACCGGCACCGGGATACCCCAGTCGATGTCACGGGTGATGGCGCGCGGCTTGACTTCCTTGAACAGGCCGAGCGAGAAGTTGATGACGTTGGTACGCCAGCCCTTGCGGGTCTCCAGCCACGCCTTGTTGGCTTCGGCGAGCGCCGGCAGGTCGAGGAAGTAGTGCTCGGTCTGCTCGAAGCGCGGGGTTTCGCCGTTAATCTTGGAGACGGGGTTGATGAGCTCGTCCGGGTCGAGCTCGTTGCCGCAGGCGTCGCACTGGTCGCCACGCGCACCTTCGGCATGGCAAATCGGGCACTCGCCCTCGATGTAGCGGTCGGGCAGGGTACGGCCGGTGGACGGGCTAATCGCCACCTGCTGGGTGCCCTTGTAGATGTAGCCGTTCTCCAAGCACTGCTTGAACATCTCCTGCACCACGTGCTCGTGGTTACCGGTGGTGGTGCGGGTGAACAGGTCGTAGCTCAGGCCGAGGTCGCACAGATCCTTGGCGATCACGCGGTTGTAACGGTTGGCCAGTTCCTGGGCAGTGAGACCTTCCTTCTCCGCCTCGACGAGAATCGGGGTGCCGTGCTCGTCGGTGCCGGACACCATGAGCACATCATTGCCCTTCATGCGCTCGTAGCGCGCGTAGACGTCGGAGGGCACACCAAATCCCGCGACGTGGCCGATATGACGGGGGCCGTTTGCATACGGCCAAGCAACATTCACCAAAACATGACTCATAAGGCTTGATTATCCGGCGCGGCGGGGACACGCCCGGATAGCTGCCGCGCCGCCATCCTCATCCCACTCACCTATCCACCCGCAACTTCCCCACATACTTATCTGTACACCTCTTGCGCGCTTATCCACATACGCATTCGCACACGTATCCGCGCACCCATCCGTACGCACGCCCACGCACATCCGCACACACTTCCGCCTGCCAATATCCACCGAGTTCATCCACATCATTTGCGCACCTAGTAAAGTTAGCACTTATCCACCGTTTTCGCCTATCCGGTGGCGCGCAAGCCGCATTTCTGCATATTGTTCGGTCATGGATATCACAGCAGGTCCGATGACGGACATCACAACAGTCGCCTCGCCGGCAACCGCGCAACCTGCGGTGCCGCCGATACTGTTTACCAAGGATCTGCCGGGACCGCTCAGCCTTAACCGTCTGGCCGCCTTCGGCACGTTACATAAGCTCGACGATTCCGCCGGCTACTGGATCGAGCATTCGGGCACACTGTATGGTCGCGCGAAAATCGTCGCGGAGGTCGCCCCGTTTGGCACTGTGGTGTGTTCGATGACCGCCGCTTGGGTATGGCTGGGAGGCCCCGACTTTCCGAGTACCATAGACGTGATTTCCACATCGCACTTCCGCTCGGCATCCGTCAGCCGCCGTATCCGCGTATTCAAAAGATTGACGTTGCCGGAGCAAATCATCAAGCTCGGCGGGCTGCCTGTCACCACGCCAGCCCGTACGGCTTGCGACCTGGTGATGAGTCCTGAAGACATCCCCGATCCTTCCACCGTCAACGCACTGGTGTGCCAGCTGATGTCCGCGTACCAGTTTCGGCCAAACGACTGTCTGCAAATCGTCAAGGAGCATCGGCATCACAAGTACGCCGGACGCGCACGCATGTTTTTTGAATCGGTGCAGCAGGAGATGGACGAACCGGCTTTGGAGCAATGCGCATGACGAGGGGGTTCATTGTCAGAGGCCATCGCAGAGGCCGCCATGCCGCTCACCGTTTACGGCATTTGCGGCAGGCGCAACGGTTGCCTCGCCACGCGGCGGCGGCACACTCATCCGAATCCGCATCGCGCGCAATCTCGGATATGACCGCGCCGCCTGAACCGCCCATCAGACTTACGCCCGCGGTGGCATGTTCGCCCGATACGGATGTTGCCGTGCTCTGGCACATCGCATATCACGTGCCCGAACTGCGTAAATGGCTGGTTGCCAATCCCAAAGCCGACGCGCCTTTGCTGGAATTGGTCTCGCAGCGTGGTGGGCCCGGGGTCCGGCAGGCGTTGGAAATATTGTTCGAGTCGATGGAAGCGTAACGGGGAGATAATCGCCGGCTGCTGCGCTATCCCTTGATTTTCAGCACAGCCGCATACACCTGCTTGCGATTGGCCAACGATCCGTCAGCCAGTGGATGCTCCTGCACCACTTGCGCGATGGCGTCCTTGATACGCAGGCCGTCCTCCAAAGCACGGTCGATGGAGAGCACGGCCATGTCATCCACGCTCAACGTGCTGGGCGCGGCCGCTTCGGCCTCCTCGTTGGACGCGCCGCCGATGACCAGCACTATCTCGCCACGGGGCGGATCATCAATCACACTTTGGTGAATCTCGTCAATCGGGCCGCGACGAATCTGCTCATAATCCTTGGTGAGTTCGCGGCACAGGGCCATCGGGCGATTCGGGCCGAACGCGTCCAGCAGATCGTCCATCGAATCGGCAATGCGATGAGGCGTCTCGTAGAACACGATGGTGCGGCGTTCGGGCAACAGCGTGCGCAGATACTGCACGCGCTCGGAATGCTTTCGCGGTAGGAAGCCTTCGTAGCAGAAGCGGTCGGTGGGCAGGCCGGAGAGGGCGAGCGCGTCGAGCACAGCGGAGGGGCCGGGCGCGCAGGTGACGGGCAGACCGCGTTCGATGGCACGGCGCACGATGGCCAAGCCGGGGTCGTTGATGGTGGGCATGCCCGCGTCGGATACGACGAGCACGGTGGCGCCGGTTTCGACCTGGTCGAGCAGGCCGTCGGCCTTGTCGCGCTCGTTGTGGTCGTGATAGGCGATGACGCGACCGTTCACATAGACGCCGAGGCGACGGGCGAGATCGTAGAGGCGGCGCGTGTCTTCGGCGGCCACGATATCGGCCCGTTCCAAGAGGGCCACCAGACGGGCTGAAGCGTCGCCGACATTGCCGATCGGGGTGGCGGCGAGCACCACGGTGCCGGCGGGGATGGTCACGGCCGATTCGCGGGATTGGGCGACGGCGGATTCGCCGGCATGAACTTCATCATTGCGTTCAGGCACTTGCGTCACGCTACCGTCAGCGTCATACTGCTCATTCAACTCATCTGCGCTTGTCATACTCCCAGTATTGCCCATGCCACAGAGCAATCCACGACAATCCATGGCGAAATCGAGGCATTCTCCCTTTGCAGGGGCTGATTTCACATGTTCCGGAGGTCTACTTCCGTTTCAAGGGGCTCCTCATCCGGTGAAGCACCGATACAAACGGCTTTGACGCAACGCTATTCCGCCATTTTGGCGGCGTATCTACTTGACCATCAGCCCCTCGAAACGCAAGTAGACCTCCGGCAAACCCCAAATCAGCCCCTTGAAACGCGAGATGGCAGAATTTCAACGAAAACAAATGAAAAGACCCTCTGCGGTGGAATGAATGCAGAGGGTCTCGTGGAGCTGACGGTAGTCGAAACCGCGACCTCTTCGATGCGAACGAAGCGCTCTACCAACTGAGCTACAGCCCCTTGGATGTTACTTTGCTCCGCAAAGCAACTCGCAACAATATAGTACGGAGTGCGGTCAAACGCAATTTGACGCCGAAGTGTCGCACGCGTGTCGACACGGTAACGTTTCGGTGTCGCCGGTTGGGCCGCCGCAAGCGCAGCATCGTCCCAGCCGTCTGCCGGCGCAATAGCTCGAACTAAGATCACCACTCCGCCTGGATACCAGGGATACCGCGGCGGCTTGTTCGGTGTCGCAGACGGGGCAAGTCACCCACACCGCTCCGCATGGATACCGCGGCGGCACCCGGCAACGTCATCACGTCTCCAGCACGCCCAGCACCTTCTTTTCGTTGTAGAACGCGAACACGATGCCGCCCAGACCGCACAGCACGGCCGCGCACACGGCGGCGATGCGGTAGCCCGCGCCGGACGCCATGCCGATGGTGGAGACGCCGGTGAACAGCAGCATGGCCACGGACTGGCCCATCTTCATCGCAAAGGTGCGGGCCGCGTAGAACATGCCCTGACGGTCCTGGCCGGTGGTCTTGGAACTGGCGTCGGCGATATTCGCCACGATGGCCTGCGGCAGGATGCCGAACGCGGCCATCGGAATCGCGCCGACCACCGAGAGCACCAAACCCTGGGCCATCGCCGGAATGAAGCCGAGCACGGCCGAACCAAGGGCGCCGGCAAATGCGAACGCACAGGTGAAGATCACGAAGGCAACCAGCAGCAGCCTCTTCTTGCCGACCTTATTGGCCAGAATATTGACCGGCAGATAGAACAGCACAGAGACGCCGGTCATGAGCACGAAGTAGATGGTCGTGGTGGTTTCCGGCAGCTTGAGCAGGCTGGTCACGAAGAACGGCAGACCGGTCTGGAAGGTGGTGATGGCCACCCAGTAGACCACGTCGGAGCATACGAACTTGCGGAATTCGCCGTCGCCGAACGTCTGCTTCAGGGATTCGATGGTCGATTCGGAGGTGGGATGGGAGTTGACGTAGTCCTTCTCGCGGATGGCCAGCGGCGGCACCAGCATGCACACGAACGCCACGGCGGCCATGATGGTGAAGGTCACGCGGATGGCGGTGATGCGGCCCATCATCGGCACGAACGCGCCCCAAATCACCGGCGCCACGTACGCGATGGCCGTGCCGGCCACCCAAGTGAAGGAGATGGCGGTGGAGATGGTGAGTTGCTGCTTGGAGTCGTGGCCGAGTTCGGCGATGAGCGCGTTGTACGGCGTGCAGTAGAACGTGAGGGCGATGTAGTAGCCGATCACGGTGACGAACAGGAACGCCGCGTTCACCCAGCTGGTGCCGTTGATCGGGCTCCAGAACACGAGCACGGTGACCACCGCGAGCGGCAGGGCGGCGAATTTCAGGAACGGCATACGGCGTCCAGATTTGGAATCGCAACGGTCGGAAAGGGACGCCACGGCCGGATCCACGAAGGCGTCGAAGAATCGGGCGAAGGCGGTGATGCCGCCCACCACGGTCACGATGCCGAGCACAACCAGGCCTTGCGGCACGAATACGGTCTGGCCTTGAGAGATGGTCTCCTGATCGGGCTGATAGAAATACACGAGCCAGTTGGAGATAATGCCGGAAAGCAGTGCCCAGCCGAACTGGCCGACCGCAAACGCCCACACTTTGGCGATGGGGAGATCTCTGATGGCTGACTTCGCCGGTGCAACTTGCACACCCGTTACACTTGCTGTAGTCGCATTGCCCATTCTCACAACCTCCGAATCAACATTGACACAGTGTCAAAATCCAGTATACACCGGCACACCATGCGCTCTACGATAGTGGGCATGACAAGTCTGACCGAGCAACTGCCATACGTATACGCTTTTCCTGATGCGTTGGGGACCGGATTACTGGTGCACACCGAGAGCGTATTGGACGATGAGATACGCGATCGTATTGGCTCGTTCATCCATGAATATGAGGTTGTATTATCTCGATTCCGCGATGATTCCATCGTCGGCCGGATGCGCACGGCCGCACATGGCGGCACGTTCGATTTTTCCCCGACTGGGCATCGGGTCTGTTTGGCCTGTACGACCGCCTGTTTGCGGCAACCGATGGGGCGACCGACCCGTGCGTGGGCGAGGATTTGATTCGGCTTGGCTACGACGAGTCGTATTCGTTTGCGGCTACGCCCGATGCCGCCGAACATGCAGGCGCGATCCACGGACGAGCCGTTTTGGTCAGCCGACGTTGAGCGGCACGGCACCACACTTATCGCCCACAGCCCAGTCGCGCTCGATTTTGGTGCGTGCGGTAAGGGGTATTTGGTGGATTTGCTTGCGGGGATGTTGGGCGATGGCGCGGGCCACCCTCAACCCATTCAATACGTCATCGACGCCGGGGGGTGAATTTGCTAGTGCATACGGACGAACCAATCACCATCGCCCTTGAAGATCCTGCCGATCCGGCCAACGCCGTAGGTACGGTCGAAATCAGCCACGGCGCATTCTGCGCGAGCTCCCCCAGCCGCCGCCACTGGTCTGACGCCGCAGGTCACCAACTTCACCATCTGCTCAACGCCATCGACGGACTACCGGTTGACGATGTAGCCGCCACATGGGTGGCCGTCACGCCGCCATCGAGCGCCATAACCACGAAGACATCGACGCATGGCAGCAATGCCTCGACAACGGCAAACCGCGATACCGACGATTCGTCGAACACCGTTGCGGCACACGTCCCTGTCACACTGGCCGACGGCCTCGCCACCGCCCTGTTCACCACCCCGGCCACCCAGCTGCGCGCTCACTTCCCCTTCGAATGCGCCATTCTCAACGCCAACCGCACCGCCGCCCAATCCCTCAATTTTCCCGGCGGCTTTTTTCACACACTAATGTACGAAATCATCAGTATCACATCCCTCGGGTGGACCGATGGGTTGCTCCCCTCAGTCAGCTACGCTGACAGCTCCCCTCGGAGAGGGGAGCCGAGTATAGCTAATCCGCTAATCCGCTAACGCAGGAAACAATCCGTCAGTCAGCGAGTGCGAACTGGCTGTTGTAGAGGTCGGCGTAAAAACCGCCCGCCGCCAGCAGTTCGTCGTGCGTGCCGCGCTCGATCACGTCGCCGTGGTTCATGACGAGGATCATGTCGGCGTCGCGAATCGTGGAGAGGCGGTGCGCGATCACAAAGCTCGTACGGCCCACGGTCAGCGCGTCCATGGCCTTCTGGATCAGCTCTTCGGTGCGGGTATCGACCGAGGAGGTGGCCTCGTCGAGAATCAGGATCGGCGCGTCCTGCACCATCGCGCGGGCGATGGTCAGCAGCTGCTTCTGGCCCTGGGAGAGCGACGACTTGTCATCGAGCACGGTGTCATAGCCGTCCGGCAGCGAGCGGATGAAGTGGTCGAGGCCCACGGCCTTGCACGCATCCTCGATTTGCTTGTTGGTCACGCCGGGCTTGGAGTAGGCGATGTTCTCGCGCACAGTGCCGCGGAACACCCACGTATCCTGCAGCACCATGGAGAACTGGTCGTGCACGTTCCAGCGCGGCACGGACTTGGTGTCCACGCCGTCAATCGCAATCGAGCCGCCGGAAATCTCGTAGAAGCGCATCAGCAGGTTGACCATGGTGGTCTTGCCGGCGCCGGTCGGGCCGACGATGGCGACCTTCTGCCCGGCCTTGACGGAGGCGGAGAAGTCGTGGATGATCGGCTTGCCCGGTTCGTAGCCGAACTGTACGTGGCTGAATTCCACGTCGCCCTTCACTTCGTGGCCGTTGGTCCCAAGCAAAGCGGACTTGCCGGATTCGTCCTCCATCTCCGGCTCCTCAAGGAAGCCGAACACGCGTTCGGCGGCCGCCGCGCAGCGCTGCAGGTTCTGGAAGGCCTGGGCGAACTGCGCCAACGGCTGGGTGAACAGGCGGACATACATCATGAACGCCACGATCACGCCGAACTCGATCTGCCCGTCGAGCGCGAGCGCCGCGCCCACCACGCACACCACCACGTAGCCGAAGTTGCCCACGAATTCATGAGCGGCATCATCAGGCCGGAGAGGAACTGCGACTTCCAGCCGGACTCGTAGAGGTCCGAGTTGTACTTCTCGAAGCGACGAATCGAATCGGCCTCGCCGTTGTATGCCTTGACGATGAGGTGACCGGCGTACATCTCCTCCACGTGGCCGTTGACGTCACCCAGCGCCATCTGCTGCCGGGCGAAGTACTTCTGGGAGGACTTCATGATGGCCATCATGATGATCAGGCCGATGAGGCTGGCACCGATGGCGCACAGGGTCATGATCACGTTGTTGTAGAACATCATCACCAGCGCGCCCACGAACAGCGTCACCGAGGTAATCAGCGAGCCGAGCGACTGGCCCAGCGTCTGGCCGATGGCGTCCACATCGTTGGTGATGCGCGACAGCACGTCGCCGTAGCTAACCTTGTCGAAGTATTTGAGCGGCAGTTTGTTGATTTTGACCGAGATGGACTCGCGCAGTCGCTGGGCGGTGCGCTGGGTGACGTTGGCCATCATCCAGCTTTGCACGTAGCCGAGCACGGCGTAGCCCACGTACAGGGCCACCAAAGTCCAGGCGATGTGGCCCACCGTGCCGAAATCTACCGAGTTCATCACCGGTCTGCCGTTAACGATGGCGGGCAGACCTTTGACGATCTCGTTGGTCATGTCCTTGAGCTTGTCCGGGCCGACGATCTGGCAGACGGTGCCGGCCGCGCCCAGGATGAGCGCGATGATGATGACGGGAAGATAGTTGCGGCAATAGTTCACGAGCTTGCCCATGACTTTGCCGAAATCATGGGGCTCTTCGACGGCACGCCTGCCGCCCATTGGTCCTCTTGGCATTTGTTTTACTCCTTAAAAGTCCGTATTGACCTCCCTCTGATGAAGGAGGTGGCGCGAAGCGCCGGAGGGAGAGAAGCCGTACGCGACTACCCCTCAGTCAGCTGTGCTGTTTTATTCGCTCGCTTATCAGCTCGTCTTCGCCTGGGAACAGCCCACTGGGCTGTTCCCTTTACGGCTCAGCCCCTGACATGGGGAGCTACCGCTGCCGCCCCCCCTACGCCGTAAGCTCCGACTGGCTGAGCTGGGATTCGGCGATCTGGCGGTATACGTCGCAGTTGTCGAGCAGTTCCTTGTGCGTGCCCTGACCCACGACCTTGCCGTCGTCGAGCACGACGATGCGGTCGGCGTTCATGATGGTGCCGATGCGCTGGGCCACGATGAGCTTGGTGGAATCCTTGGCCTCGCGGGCGAGCGCGTCGCGCACTTCGCGGTCGGTCTTGAAGTCGAGCGCGGAGAACGAGTCGTCGAAAATCAGGATTTCCGGGTGACGGTACACCGCGCGCGCAATCGACAGGCGCTGCTTCTGGCCGCCGGACACGTTCGATCCGCCTTGGGCGATCGCGGCGGAATACCCGCCGTCCATGCGCGCCACGAACTCGCTGGCCTGCGCCACGTCGGCGGCGGCCCTGACGCGATTCAGCTGCTCGGCCGGTATATCGGCACCTTCCGCAGCCTTGCCAGCGGCGATCAACGCGGCCTCGCGCTTGCGCCCGGCCGGGGTGGAGGTATCGGCCATCTCGACCTCCGCCGGGTCGCCCGGCTGATCGCCGTAGCTCACGTTGGAGGCCACGGTGCCCTTGAACAGCACGGACTGCTGCGGCACGTAGCCGATCTTGTCGCGCAGGGCCTTCAGGTCGTAGTCGCGCACGTCCACGCCGTCGACCAACACCTGGCCTTGGCTGGTGTCATAGAAGCGCGGCACGAGATTGATAAGAGACGACTTGCCGGAGCCGGTGGAGCCGATGAACGCCACCGTCTGGCCCTGCTCGGCGGTGAAGTTGATGCCTTCCAGCATCGCCTCGCGCGAATCCGGGTAGGTGAAGCTGACGTTGCGGAATTCCACGGTGCCTCGCTGACCGGTTTTGGCCACGTCGGCGGCGGTTTTGGTGCCGTTCTGCTACGATCGGCTCGGTGTCGAGTACCTCCATGATGCGCTGCGCGGACACGTCGGCGCGCGGCCAGAGCACGAACACCATGCTCATGAGCAGGAAGCTCATGATGACCTGCACGGAGTAGTTGGAGAACACCACCATGTTGGAGAACACGGTGAGCTTGTCCTTGAGCCCGGCGGCATCGATCAGGTAGGTACCGATCCAGTAGACGGCAAGCATCAGACCGTTCATGATGGTGTTCATCAGCGGCATCATGAACGCCATGACGCGGTTGGTTGAACAGCTGGGTGTCGCGGTGAGTTCCTTGTTGGCTTCGGTGAACTTGGCTTCCTGGTAGTCCTCGGCGTTGTACGCGCGCACCACGCGCAGGCCGGTGAGGTTCTCGCGCGCCACGAGGTTGATGTTGTCGGTCAGGGCCTGCATGGCCTTGAATTTCGGCATGACCATGGCCATCATGATGACGATGGCCGCCAGCAGAATCACTACGGCGATTCCGGTGGCGAGCGTCCATTCGAAGCCTTCGCCGGCGATCTTGCACACGGCCCATACTGCCATAATCGGCGATTTGACGATGAGCTGCAGGCCCATGGTGATGAACATCTGCACCTGCGTGACGTCGTTGGTGGAGCGGGTGATGAGGCTGGCGGTGGAGAACTTGCTCATTTCGGCCGGGCCGAAGGACTCGACCTTGCGGAATTCGAGCGAGCGCAGACGCTGGGTGAACGAGGCGGCCACGCGCGCAGCGATGTAGCCGGTGATGATGGCACACGCCGCGGATCCGAGCGAGATGAGCAGCATCTTGCCGCCGGCAATCCAAATGTCCTTCATGTGGCTGCCCGGCGTTTCGACCAGCGTGGTGATGTCTGACATATAGTCGGGCAGTTTCAGGTCGAAGTAGACCTGCCCGACGATGGTCACCAGGGCGATGAGCATCTGACCGATCTCCGCTTTGGAGAGGTATTTCATGATGCGAAGCATTGGTTTCCCCTTGTGTTGGTTGGGTTGGTTATTGGTTATTGGCGATTGGTTCTTAAGTTGGCTGGGTTATCGGTGATTATCGGTTCACGATGTCTTAATAGTTTCTATTGTTTGATTACTTACACTGTGAGATATTACGCGCACTTCTGCATGTTCGCTGTGAGCGTCCTCAATTAGCCTTGCCGATTAGTTCTCCGCGCGCTTAGCTGCCATGTGTTCAGCCACGCGCTTGTCCCGCTCCACGAATGCCTCACGCACTTGTTCAGCAGTCGGCCGAGGCTGTCCCGGATGGCAAATCGACATATATGTGGTGAACTCAGACACCAGGTCAACGAATTCGCGCGTGCGCCGCTCCCCCATTTGCGAGAAAATCCAGCAAATCGCGGAACGCATTTCCTCTATCATCCGATGAGACTGCTCGCGCCCGGAATCAGTGAGATTCACGCGAATAATGCGCCGATCCTTGGAATCAATGTCACGCGTGACCCAGCCTTTTTTCTCCAGAGACGACAGCACAGTGGAGATGCGGCCGGAACTGGCCTGCAGCGCCGATGCCAATTGCGATGGCGTTTGCGTCCCCTTCATGGACAGCTCCCGGAGCACGAACTGCTCACCATGGGCTCCACGAGTGAATTCCCTCTGCATTGTCGAACGATTGCCCCACACGCTGGCATACAGTTCACTAACTGCTTCCTGCTCAAATCCCATAAGAGCACCATCCATTCCCATTCGCCACACGGCAGAGCGCCGCAAACACCCCAAGAATATCTCACACCGTAAACAATTCGCTACTAGAAACTATTTTTGGAACGCATAATGCACACACTCCACGCTCTTTGATATTCTGAAAGCCGCATAGATATTCACTTCGGGGCGTCGTCTAAGAATATTTGCTGGGCCAACGGTAGCGACGTTGGCATTGTGCTCCATGAGGTATCTGGTCGAAAAGGCGGACGAAGACAGACCAGTTGGGCGGAGCGCGCCCATACCTCAAAACCATTGCAATTATTGGCTTTGACCATTTTCGTGGAGTCACGAAAATGGTCATGAAAAACATAAGGACACACCCATGAACCGCGACGAAATCACACGCAAAACCAGCGAACTCAGCACTCCCGATACGCCTGCTATCTCATTGCTCAAAACGGTGATCCGAAGAAAGAAGAAGTGGCACTTCTCCAGAGCTACTTTGCCGTTCAGACTCGCAAAACGGAAATCATTGAGCAACGCATGGGAGAAATCAGCCGGCTCGCCGGCCGAGAGGCCCTTGCCACTGCAGAGAAGAAACTCTATCCGTATACCCAAATCACACACAACAAAACCGCACAAGTGCACATGTACACGCCCAACCACGCCGCAGAACGCCGGCAAGGATGTGATACAGGCCACAGAAAGCGTTGTACCGCCTAGGCAATGCAACAATTGTCCGCTATGCTCTGAAGGCAGATGGCGGCACGGATGCCATCCCAAAGAGGGGGTATGACCATGATTCGGGGTATGAACCTATGCAGCATCGCCGGCTGCACGCACGAAGCAGAAGAAGCGGGCATGTGCAACATGCATTTCACATCGGCGCTGGTTCACGGAGCGCTGCACTACACTGCGGGCGGACGTCCGTCGCACTGCTGAGCGCAACAACAAAGCAAAACAACCAGTAACGCTCAACGGCTTCCACATGTTCATGCTCTAATTGCATGTACTTGCAGACACAATGGCCGGTCTGAGCCAACTGCCCTCGCATGGAGCAGCTGGCTCAGACCGGCCATTATTGTTGCTTTGTACTGTTTGCACTGTATTGCGCCTGCATTGCGCAAGCTCGGGCGCACTCGGGTGCACTCGCTGAGTGGCGTGAATCGCAGATTGCTCAATAGCAACGCAATCCACGCTACTCAGCAGTTGCCATGGTTATGCGCGGCGTTTGCGGATGACGAGCAAGGCACCAGCCGCAGCTGCCAGCACCACAACCACGACCGCAATGGCAGCCACGGCAGCACCCGTATTCGAAAGGGGCGCAGCGCCATTAGCAGCCGGCTTATTCGTGGCAGTGCTACCGGGCTTAGCAGTGTTGCCAGGATTGTTGGTATCGCCGGGCTTCTGCTCTCCAGGGCCGGGAGTGACCTCCGTGGCCGTGACCGTGACTTCGAACGTCGCGTTCACGCCACGATAAGAGACGGTGATGGTCCTCGTGCCTGCGGTGGCAGAATCAAAGCCAGTGAACTTCAGATCACCATCAGTTGGATCAATCAGCTTGCGCAGCGTTTCAGTATCGCCGACTTTGTAAATGGCGGATACCTTCACATCGGCAGCGTTGAACTTATCGCCTACCTGATAGGAATCCTTGGTCACTTCCACAGCAAGCTCAGCCAACTGAGGCAGTTCGCCGAATGTCACTGCGTAGGTTTTCGCCGTGCCATCCTCAGCAGTTACAGTCACCGTGGCCACGCCGTTGTTCTCGGCCGAAGCCTGCTCCACTTGCACCGTAGCCTTTGCGTCAGCAGCAGTCGCCTCCACCGTCGGGTAGGAAGCAGCGTCTCCGGCCAGCGCACCGGCATATTCGGTGGTATCCGCGGAGAATCCGTCAACCGTCTTGCCATCCACAGTCAGATCAGCAAGATTGGCGTTACTAGACGGCTGCGGCTCTGGTGTCGCTTCACCTTCGGCGATGCGTACTTCAGCGATCTTGGCATAGTCATTGCCATCGGCGTAGGTGAAGTTGAGGCGAATGCCCTTGGTGGCGGGCAGAGCGCTCACATCGGCTTCCGTCACGGCTCCAGCAGCACCATTCACAGTGACTGCCGGCAGCGTGGCATCAGTCCACGTGGCGCTGTCTTCAGCTAGGTACGATACAGTGAAGCTCTTCGGAGCGGCCTCGCCCTTGGCCTTATCCACCGCAACGCTGAGCTTGCCCAGCTGATATGCCTTATCGAAGGTGTAGCTGAGCCACGGCGAGGTGTCGCCGGTGCCCCAGTTCGACCAGTTGGTGCTCAGATTGTTGTCGCAAGTCAGGTCGGCCGTAGAAGCGGAGGCCCAGCTGCTGGCCGACTCATACTTCGAGGCCGCAGCGGACGAGCAGAACAACCGGGCAAGGTTGCTTTCCACAGTCACGGTGAGCGTGGCGGTTACTGAAGAATCAGTGACAAGGCGTACCGTCACGGTTTGCTCGCCCAATTTGGTGGTGTCGAAGCCTTCCAACGTGTATTCATCTGGCTCCAGTACACGCGTTTTGCCATTGGTGAGCGTGGCGGTAACCGTCACGTCCCGAAGCGCGAGCGTCTGCCCCTTGGCGATAGTGGCTTCAGGGTCCTTGGCCGCGATGGACTCCACAGCAGCAGTCTGCGAACCGAACGCAGTGCCGTTGAAGGCCACGGTGAATGCGCCGGCATTGCTGTTCGACGTGGCGAAGACACCGGCATCGAGCCCGGTTGCGTCCGCGTCGGTCAGCGTTACCGTAGCGACATCCTGCCATTCATCGTTCGCGGAAGCACGCCAGTAGCCTTTCAGGGTATCGGTTGAGGTGCGCTCCAGCTTGAGTTGCACTTGGTCGCCGAAGCCGGTACCAACATGCGATGTTTCCTTATCGATGTAGCCATCGGCATTGGAATCGTACTGCATGTAAATGCCGCTTGGGCTGGCAAGTAACGTGGCATATCCCTTGCCGCCGTTAGCGTCAGCAAGACCGTTACGAACCACCAGGCCGGCGCGCGGATCGCCATTACCGCCCAAGTCGAGCGGCTTGACCGTGGTTTCCAGCGTTTCGTTCACGTCCAGAGCATCAGGCTGGTACACCGCACTGCCCTCGTTGCGATCCGTCCAGACGCCACGATTGGCGTTGTCCGTAATCGTGAAGTCATAAGCACCACCGGACGCAGAAACCTGGCACGCGCTGCCGCCCTTCCAATGAGCTTCCTTCCAACTTCCGGAAATCGGGTTGGAGCAGGAAACATCGATGGTTCTACGGAATGTACGGCCCGGATTGAAGTTACTGCTCTCGGCAAGAGTGCCCGTAATGGTGTAGGTTCCCGGCACATTGAATGCGTAGGTGTTACCAGCAGCCTTGGTCGACTTGCTGACTGCCGTACCGCCTTCCACATTCCATGTCACCTTGGTAGCAATGGTATCGTCGCCTTCCTTGACGTTGACGGTGTCCGGCAGAGTAACGGTTCCGCCCGTGTTCACGGTCTTCGGGAGATCATCGCCGGTTTCCACAGTCCAGTTGACCAGCTTGCCCTTGGCGCTACCATGGTTGTCCCAATAGTTCAGATCCCAGCCGTCGGGCTCGCCTTCTTGAGCAGGATTATGCATTTCGATGGTGCCGTTCTCACCGATGGTCAGCGGCAGCCAAACATAGGTGGAATCGGCTTTACCGGAATCCCAACGGTCACCAAGGTAGATGAAGTGACCTTTCTCCTGGTCTACTGCGAGCACACTAGCCGACTGCGAACCGAATGTGGTGCCGCGGGTATCGCCCACAGACAACAGACCATCCGCGCCTTCCGGCATGTTGTTGTACCACGTGTTCTCGTTGGCATCGTCCTTTTCCACGCCACGGGTCCAGCTTCCCAGCATGGAGTCGGCGGTGTAGTAGGTCTGCTTGTTCGGGTCCCAGCCGGTTGCACCAGATGCGATGATGTTGTAACGCCCGTCATATTGGAATACGGCAGGAGCTTCCAGCGAACCATTTTGTTTGACGATTTGGAAATCTTCGCCACGCACCGGGGCATCCGTAGTAGCGTCTGCAAGAATGTATGGGTACTGCCCGTCAGCAGAGTACTGCTTTTGTCCCTCGGACTGGTCCACATTCGTGGTCTTGACTACATTGGTGTAATCATCGTTGAGCTTGGCGATGTACAGCGTGGCATTGGCTTCGGAAGAATACAGTACATAGGCACTGTCGTCCTTCGGGTCCACGAACACAGTCATATCGCGGCTGTCACCGTTCTCACCCCAGCTGGGGTTACCTGCGGCTTCTTTCCAATTGTTCTGGTTAGGCAAACGATAGGCGCCCACCATAGTGAACGGGCCCGCCGGATTGTCGGAAACAGCCACGCCCGCAAGTGCACGTGCATAGTTGGAACCGCCCGGCGTGGTGCTTCCATCGGAATGCCACCACAGCACGTATTGCTTGTTCTTCTTGTTGTAGATGATCTTCGGACGCTCGAAAATGCCCTGTACGGAATCAACCGCGCCATCACCATCCTGATCGGGGTTGGTGTTGAGGTACGGGAAGATTGCGTCGGCCTTGGCAGCGTCCACACTGCCGTCGGACTTGGTCAGGTTGTAGGCCTTGTCGAAGTAGGCGTAATCGGCATTGCTCTTATCCGTCAACTGAGATTTGCTGGTCACCGCACGCAGCGCCACACCAAGATCGGTCCAGTTGTATAGATCTGTCGACATATAAGCATGAACACCGGGGCTGTTGTCGTAACCGTTAGAACGGTCTTCGCCATACCAGTAGTAGGCGTCGCCAACCTTGACCACTTGGCCACCGTGCGCTTGGATGTGTGTGCCGCCATTATCATTGGCGTTCTTGGCATACCAATATGGCTGGAAGTAATCGCTAGCGTTCTTGCCCGGATCGGCTGTGGGCTGGAACTTGGTGTATGTCGGCACTTGGCCGATGGTAGGCAGGTAATCCACACCTGCCGCACTGGCACTTGCAGCGGCCAGCCCGCATGACAATAGCGTTGCCGCGGCGGTAATTGCCGCGATAAGAGCGCCCTTGCCCTTATTGTTTATCTTCATTGATTTGGTTCCTTGATTGATGATAACGGTTTTTTGAACAAACAGTTATGTCGCTATCCGCGAAGTCAGAAAAGGGCCGACAAATCAATATACCGATACTGAAAACTCAGTATTCAACTTGTCGGACCAATTATGCTCAAAGAGCGGAGGAACCGGCCGGCAATAGTCAATATTGCCGGCTTGTTCCTTCCACCATTACTGTGCGAGGGTGCTATGCACGCTTGCGCAGCATGAACAATGCACCCGCGGCAGCGGCCAGCAGAGCGACAGCGCCAGCGATGGCGGCAACATTGGAACCGGTGTTGGCCACCGTGTTCTTGTTGCCGTTGCCGGTGGCACCGGGCTTGTTGGTGCTGCCGGCTTCTGTTCTCAGGGCCAGGGGCGACTGCGTTGGCCTTGACCGTGACGTTGAAGGTCGCGGTCACACCACGGTAGGAGACGGTAATCGCCTTCTTGCCTGCGGTGGTGGAGTCGAACGAGCCAATCGCAAGCTGCGGGTCGTCAAGAGCGACCGGCACTTCCTTGGTCTTGTCGCCACTCTGGTAGACGGCAGTCACCTTCAGACCGGCGGTATCGAGCTTGTCGCCGATGGCGTACTCGGTCTTCGTGGGTCCGATCACCTTGAGCGAAGCCAAAGTGAAGGCGTTGAAGGTCACCGTGTAGGTCTTCGTCTCAGACTCGTCGGCTGAGGTCACCGTAATGGCGGCCTTGCCGCCAAGCTTGCCGTTCTCAACCGCGTCGCCAGTCACCTTGACGGCGGCGGCATTGTCGGTGGCGAAGGCCTGCAGCACTGGGTTTGCCTCGGCGTCGACCGGCAGATCAACCGTGTAGTCGGTCTTGGCCGGGTCGAAGCCTTCAACGGTTTCGCCGTCAAGACGCAGGTCGCCCAGCGTGGCATCGGATGCTGGCTGCGGGGTGAGTACCGTGCTGTCTTGTGCGAACACCTGGATCTCAGCCACGTTGATGTACACCTTGGTGTCCTGCA
>ENA-OQHF01000613-OQHF01000613.1-human-gut-metagenome-genome-assembly--contig:-NODE-613-length-21185-cov-2.820543_pt1 | contig 21185 bp, 24 predicted proteins | sample MGYA00242559_ERZ504709 | MGnify/ENA primary metagenome ERZ504709 (study PRJEB26092, sample SAMD00036203) | human gut metagenome | host: Homo sapiens | study: EMG produced TPA metagenomics assembly of... | reverse complement strand
ATATCACTTCTATGATGATAAAAACGCAGGTATGGCCAACGGCAAACAGAAGTATCTGACAAAGGGAACGAACGAGTACCTGGCAGGTATAGAATGGGACGTGATAAGCAGACTGACGCTGAGTGGCGGCGTACAGTTCACCGATTACGGTTTGTCCGATGATTATCAGTCTGACACCAGTTTCTCTTGCGACTCATACTCTTTGGGATTCGGAGCAAAGTTGCAGCTCTCGGAAAGAGCCGATTTGAATGTGGGCTATATGTGGACCAATTATGAAGATTATACAAAGACAACTCAAAACTATAATGGCATAGGCGTGCCCGGTACAAACGTGTACAGCCGCACCAACAAGGTTTTCGGCCTTAGTATAGACTATCGCTTCTGATATTTCATAATCCAACCTTTATATATGGAAGAAAGGGGATGCTCCGAGGTTCGGAACATCCCCCTTCTTCGTTTTTATACAGATTAGAAAGAATATTGCACCAGCAGGTTCATGCGGTTGGCATGATTGGCGGAACTGTCGAAATTCGTACGCCAGCCGCGCAGGTATTCCGCGCCCACCTGCATGTCGGGAGTGACATTCCAAAACAGGTTCGCTACGAAATATTGCCCGTAACGGTAGGTATCCGCTTCGTTGGCAGGATAGCCGTTTTCGGAATAGAGGCGCGACATGCTGTATGTACTCGAAAGGAACACCTTCGGACTGATGTTGTATTGCAGGCCTGCATACCAGCCCAGCATGGGCAGCGCCTGCATCTTTCCTTCGTTGTCGGGATCGGGAACAATGTCCACATTCAGGTTGCTGATGTCGTTGAGGTATTGTCCGATGCCTTTTCCGTAAGTGGCCTGCCCGAACACCTGCCATTGCCTGCCCAGATTGAAAGTGGCGGATGCCTGTACGCCGAACCCGGTGACGGCATGCGCCTTGTCGCTCTGCGCATCGGTGTAGGTCATGCTGCGGATAAGCCCGCCCACGCGCAAATGGCTTTTGCTGTTCCAGCCGTACTGTGCATAGGCGGTGAAGTCCGGCATGCGCTGTTGTGCGATGGTGAGTCCGTCATTGGTTGTTCCGTCTACGGAGGGCATTTCGATGGAAGCGTTGAAGCGGAAATTCTTCAGTCCCTTGTAGGTATATGCCAGTTGGGTGGCGCGATAAAAAGTCGCTCCGTCGGGACCTTGGAAGTCGATTGTGGAAGGCAGTGCGCCTAAGTCCATGAAGCCGCCGTAGGTGTAGCCCACCGTTATGTTCCGAAAAGAGACGTAGGCATTGCGCAGTTGGAATCCTTTGCTGGAGCCGTCCCGGAAGTTGCCGGCGGTGTACACCACGAAATCTCCGAGGATTTTGGTATGCCCCACCAGTTTCCAGGAAAATGGTGGAAGTGCCGGCATCCATTTGGAACTGGTTCCTGATTTTGCTTCCGTTGGGGATATAAGCCGGGATGAAGTCGATGTTGTCTACGATACCTCCGAAGTCATACTCTGCTGTGGCACGTACGTAGCCGCCGATACCCAGGGCAAACTTGCCTTTTCTGTCCGTCAGCAGGAAACGGGGCGCTTGCGGTTCGTGGATGTAGGTGAGTTGCGACTCGTTCATGATGCGGATAATTTCGTCGCCTGCCTTGTCTATGGTCACCAGTACGACGCCTTTGGGGGATTCTTCCTCGATAATCACTTTTTTTTGTGCGCGGGCTGCGGATGCCGACAGCATTGCACAGCACAGCAGAAACACTGCTTTTAAGATTGTTTTCATTTAAGTTAGGTTTTGGTGAATGTGCTTTGAACAACTTAAATTTAAAATGGTTTTGAGGTCACCGAAAGAAAGCGTATCTTTGCGCCCGGTTTAACAATGAGATGCCGCGAATAGCGGTCGTGTATTCTAGAACACCACGTAAAAACAGGAGTATGAAGCAAAAGTATCTGTACCTTTTATGCTGCTGGGCATTCTGTTCAATGTCTGTCTGATAGCGGCCAATCTTCTTGAGACAAAAGTCATTCAGGTTTTCGGCATCACCGTTACTGCCGGACTGTTAGTGTTTCCCGTTTCCTATATCATCAACGATTGCATTGCCGAAGTGTGGGGATTTCGCAAGGCGCGCCTGATCATCTGGAGCGGCTTTGCCATGAACTTCTTTGTGGTGATGCTGGGACTGATTGCCGTTGCCCTGCCGGCTGCTCCCTTTTGGGAAGGGGCGCCCCATTTCAATTTTGTCTTTGGCATGGCGCCGCGCATTGTCGCGGCAAGTTTGTCGGCATTTCTGGTGGGCTCGTTTTTAAATGCCTCGTCATGAGCCGCATGAAAGTGGCAAGCGGCGGACGGCACTTTTCAGCACGCGCCATTTGGTCGACGGTGGCGGGTGAGACTGCCGATTCGCTGATCTTCTTTCCGGTGGCGTTTGGAGGCATCATCGCGTGGCAGGAGCTGCTGGTGATGATGTGCATCCAGATTGTGCTGAAATCCCTGTATGAGGTGCTGATTCTTCCGGTGACAATCCGGGTGGTGAACGCAATCAAGAGAATAGACGGAAGCGATGTCTATGATGAGGGAATATCCTATAAAGTGTGGAAAATCAGTGAGATTTAATGGTCTCTCAATCGTCAAACAATAAATTAATATCAAGGGTGAACAAAGAAGCAGCATTGGTCGTGTTCAGCGGTGGGCAGGATTCGACAACTTGCCTGTTCTGGGCAAAGCGTGAGTTTAAGAAAGTATATGCGTTGAGTTTCCTGTATGGGCAGAAGCACCGGAAGGAAGTGGACTTGGCGCGGGAGATAGCGCGTAAAGCGGGAGTGGAGTTTGAAGTGATGGATGTATCGCTCATCGGTAAGCTGGGACGCAACTCCTTGACGGACACCGGTATGGCTATGGATGAGGAAAAACCGGCGGATAGTTTCCCGAACACTTTTGTGCCGGGACGCAACCTGTTCTTTCTTAGCATTGCCGCCGTCTATGCCCGCGAAAAGGGCATCAATCACATCGTGACGGGTGTGTCGCAAACGGATTTCAGCGGGTATCCCGATTGCCGGGATACTTTCATCAAAGTCGTTGAACGTAACGCTCAACCTTGCCATGGACGGGCAGTTTGTCTTTCACACGCCCCTGATGTGGATTGACAAGGCCGAGACTTGGGCATTGGCGGATGAGCTGGGAGTGCTCGACCTGATCCGCCACGAAACGCTCACCTGCTATAACGGCATCCCCGGTGACGGGTGCGGACATTGTCCGGCATGTAAGCTGAGGCGTGAGGGGCTGGAGAAGTATCTGGCGGGAAAAGGATAATTACTAACATTTTAATCAAGAATAATATGGCCGAGTTAAAAGACCAGCTTTCCTTGCTGGGAAGAAAAACCGAATATAAACAGGACTATGCTCCGGAAGTGCTGGAAGCGTTTGACAACAAGCATCCCGGTAATGATTATTGGGTACGTTTCAACTGTCCGGAATTCACCAGCCTTTGTCCCATAACGGGGCAGCCGGATTTTGCGGAAATCCGCATCAGCTATATTCCCGATGTGAAAATGGTGGAGAGCAAGAGCCTGAAACTCTATCTGTTCAGTTTTCGCAATCATGGTGCTTTCCATGAGGACTGCGTGAATATCATAATGAAAGACCTTATCGCCTGATGAACCCCAAGTACATCGAGGTTACGGGAATTTTCACCCCGCGCGGCGGGATCTCTATTTATCCTTATGCAACTATGGCCGTCCCGGCACGAAATACGAACAAATGGCGGAACATCGTTTGATGAGTCGGGAGTAGAACTGTCCTTTTTTATGTGATATACCTATCAATAGTGATTGTGGGTATGATATATTTCTGAATATGGCAGCCTCGTAATTACCTAAAACAGGTGATTGCGGGGCTTTCTTTTTCTGATGACCTTTGCATCCGGTATTAGTAACAACTTAACAGTCATTCAAAATTGAAAACAGCCATATTAAATCTATCCTTGTTCTTCCTGTCGGCGTGCGCCTTTTCCACCTATGCGCAGAAGCCGGGAAAAACAATGATTTCCGGTAAGGTCATATCTACGGAAAAAGAAGTGGTGGACTTTGCGACGGTCTATCTGAAAGGAACCGGTCATGGGGGAATAACCAATCAGGAAGGTATCTATCATGTGAGTGCGCCCGCGGGAAACTATACGCTGGTGGTGTCGGCTGTCGGCTATAAAACCGTAGAGAAACCGGTGACGCTGCTCAGAGGGCAACGGGTGAGGCAGAACATAACAATCAGTCCCGAAACCCAGCAGTTGGACGAAGTGACGGTAGTGTCGACGGGGGTAAGCCGCCTCAAGCGTTCGGCGTTCAATGCTGTGGCAGTGGATACGAAGGAATTGCAGAATACAACCAAGAACCTGAGTGACGCACTGGCCAAAGCGCCGGGCATGAAGCTGCGCGAGTCGGGCGGGGTAGGGTCGGACATGCAGCTTATGCTGGACGGTTTCAGCGGAAAACATGTAAAGGTGTTTATCGACGGCGTTCCACAGGAAGGTGTGGGAAGCTCTTTCGGACTGAATAATATTCCGGTGAATTTTGCAGACCGTATCGAAGTCTATAAAGGCGTAGTGCCTGTGGGGTTCGGGACGGATGCCATCGGCGGGGTCATCAATATCGTCACGAACAAGAAACGCCGCCGCTGGTTTTTGGATGCATCCTATTCCTACGGCTCATTCAATACGCATAAATCCAACGTGAACTTCGGACAGACCTTCAAGAACGGCTTCACCTATGAGATCAATGCTTTTCAGAACTATTCGGACAATGATTATCACATTGAAGCTCCGGTAGAAGACTTTGAGACGGGCAGGATAGACCGCGATAAAAACGGTGCGCGTCAAACGTTTCAATGATACGTACCATAATGAAGCGATCGTTGGCAAAGTGGGGGTGGTCGACAAGAAATGGGCGGACCGTTTGATGCTGGGTTTCACCTACTCCAATATGTATCAGGACATACAGACCGGAGTGCGTCAGGACATCGTTTACGGCCAGAAACACAGGAAAGGACATTCGCTGATGCCTTCGTTGGAATATTACAAGCGTAATTTGTTTGCAAAGGGCTGGATGTGGCGCTGACTGTAAACTACAACAAGAACCTGACAACGAATGTGGACACCGCTTCCTATAAATACAACTGGTATGGAGACAGGAAGTTGCTGAACTCTCCCGGAGAACAGTCCTACCAACATTCGCGTGCCGACAATAACAACTGGAATGGTACGTTCACCGCCAATTATCGCCTTGGCAAGATGCACATGCTGACTTTCAACCATGTGCTGAACACTTTCAGCCGTCCAATACTTCTCTGCTTGCCAAAGAGGAACAGTCGGATGCCATAGCGAAGGAGACCCGCAAGAACATCTCCGGTGTCTCTTACCGTCTGATGCCGTCCGAAACCTGGAACTTATCTGTGTTCGGCAAGTATTACAACCAGTTTGTTGCCGGACCGGTAGCCACCGATGCCAACCAAAACGACTATGTGCGCACTACCCGTAGCGTAAGCTCCATAGGGTATGGGGCTGCCGGAACTTATTTCATCCTGCCGGGACTGCAGGCAAAACTCTCTTATGAAAAAGCCTACCGCCTGCCCACCATAGAAGAGATGTTCGGCAATGAGGATCTGGAAATGGGAGACATCGGCATCAGACCGGAGAACAGCGATAACGTAAACCTGAACCTAAGCTATAACAGGACTTTCGGCAGACATTCCGTATATGTGGAAGGAGGGCTGGTTTTATCGCAATACCAAGGATTATATCCAGCGCAACATAACCGACCTGAGTGGCGGCAAGTCGGCAGCCACTTATATAAACTACGGAAAGGTGCTGACGAAGGGATATAACATATCCGCCCGTTACGGCTTCGGCAAATGGGTGAGTGTCGGCGGTAATTTCACGCAGATGGACGTGCGCGATAATATGAAGACTTCCATATCCGGCAGTGCGGAGAACATTGCCTACAAAGAACGTATGCCCAACCTGCCGTATATCTTTGCCGATTCCGACGTGACATTCTACTGGCGGGACCTCGGACGAAAAGGAAATGCACTGACTGTGTCCTACGATAATCAGTACTTGCACAGCTTCACGTACTATTCGTCCAAAATCGGTTCGAATAAAGGCGACTATGTGGTTCCAAGCCAGTTCTCGCATAATCTGTCCCTATCTTACAGCCTTCGCGACGGACGTTATAATCTGTCATTCGAGTGCAGGAACTTTACGGACGAGCAACTATATGATAATTTCAGCTTGCAGAAGGCCGGACGGGCATTTTATGGAAAATTTCGAGTGTATTTTGGAAAGTAATAAACCAATAAAAATATAAATACAAGTATATGAATAAAAAGAACTTTATGTTAGGACTGGGCGCTTTCTGCATGGGAGGCCTGTTCATGGGGTGTCAGAACGAAGAAAATGACCCAACCTTCAGCAATCACAACAACTTCAAGGGAAACTACGTCATTCCGGTCACCGCAGGAGGTACTTCCTATCTGCTTACGGCAGAAAGTCTGGACGAAAGCAAAATTTCAGTCATTGAAAACGGAAAGGAATTTCAGGACCAGATTTCTTACTGGATTTTTTACGACCAGAATTATTTTTTCGGAATCAAATATAACGACGGATCACAAGGTACCGGAGGCTGTTACTATCTGGATGCCAACAATGTGCCACAGAAAAAATACAGTTATACATTCAACCGTTTTACTACCTACGGCACATGGGGTGACAATGTGATTACCGTATCTACCGGAGACACCAAGCAGACTGACGATAAAGGCAATGCAGCACAAGGCTTTTTATTTAACTACCTGAACGCCAAAAACGGTACCACCAGTACCAACCAGCAGGATATTTTAGCTGAGAACTTCTTAGGGAACGGTGAAAAGGTTACCATGGCCGGATTTGTAGAAGCCAACGGAAAGCTCTACACCTCCATTATTCCCATGGGTATGAGTCACTACGGAGTGAATACCTGGCCCGATAAGGTGTTGAGTCAGGATTATGTGGCAACCGGTACCGGCGGCTCAGGAAGCGGTAAGTATACTGCTGGACAGATTCCTTCTACCCAATATCCTGATAATGCTTATATTGCCATTTACAGCGGCAGCAACTTTGATGAACGAACCGGTTATTGCGACAACAGACAAGATTGGTTTTGCCTGCGGACGCATGCGTTCTCAGTACTATCAGACCATTTTGGAGCGACGATGACGGAAACTTGTATGTATTTTCAGGAGGATATGGACGTACGGCTACCCAGCCTGCGGCCGATGCCAACTTAAAGGCAAAGGTACAAGGTACACTTCCTTCTGGTGTCGTGCGCATCCCTGCCGGAAGTACTGCCTTCGATGAGTATTATTGCAATCTGGAAACAATGAGCGGTGCGAGCGGCCATCCGTTGTTCCGCTGCTGGCACGTAGGTGGCGATTATTTCCTGCTCAATAATTACGGATGCAGCATTGAAGAAGTAGCCACACTAGGAACTAATGCACCTAAAAATGAACTGGTGATATTCAAAGCCAGCGAAAAGAAGCTGATTCCTATTACAGGATTGCCTGACATGAACCTGATTTCTTCTTTCGGAAATTCCCCTTATTTGGAAAATCAGTATTTTTACATCCCGGTACTGACTACCGAAGAAGGAGCCACTCCCACATTCTATAAAATCAATCCTCAAACAGGAGAGGCTGTAAAAGGACTGGAAGTGGAAGCCGATGAAATTACAACAGTAGGTAAAATTGCATTAACCCAACAATAACATTTAGAAATGAGAAAATTATTCGGGAAAATACACCTCTGGCTTTCTATTCCAGTGGGAATTATTCTTTCCATTATTTGTTTCTCGGGAGCTGCACTGGTATTCGAAAAGGAAATCACTCAGGCGTGTAACCCCCATCTATATAAGGTAAGCGTTCCAGAAGGGAACGCTGCCGTTCTTCCACCTTCACAACTGATTGCACGCATAAAGGAGCAGACCGCCGATTCACTCAAGCTAACCTCACTGCAATATTCAGGAAAAGCCGATGAGGCAGCTACGGTGACTTTCAAAAACGCAGGCAGAAAAAGCCTGAGTGTGAATCCGTACACGGGAGAAGTGAACGGATGGATAGAAGGAAACGCTTTTTTTCAAACCATGCGAAAACTGCATCGCTGGCTGCTGAACCCTCCACCGCAGAAAGGAGCTTCCTCTGTAGGGAAAATGATAGTCGGTATCTCCACCCTGCTGATGGTCGTGATTCTTATCAGTGGCCTTGTTATCTGGTGGCCTCGCACCCATAAAGCGTTAAATAACCGACTGAAAGTTTCCTTCCGCAAAGGATGGCGCCGTTTCTGGTATGACAGTCATGTGACGTTGGGCTTCTATTCTACCCTCTTCCTGCTGGTCATGGCACTTACCGGGCTCACCTGGTCGTTTGGCTGGTATCGTTCGTTTGCTTACGGACTTTTTGGAGGAAACACTTCGAAGCAGGCCCAAACTCACGGAACTTCCCTCCCCAAAAGGGAAAACGATGCACGTACCAAGAAAGGAGGTAAGAAACAAACCAATTATACGACTTGGGACAAAGCAATCCAAGAAGTACAGACAAAATACACCGACTATACTTCGCTCCGTATAGAAGAGAAGAAGATACAAGATTAGCCAGGGACAGCAATTACGCCGTACGGATACCCTGAAATTCAATCCGAAGAACGGAGAGATTACAGAAACCACAACCTATGCGGAAGTGCCTCGCGCACAAAAACTGAAAGGCTGGTTCTATGCCTTCCACACCGGAAGCTGGGGAGGTATCTATACAAAAGGTACTCTATTTCCTGGCAGCTTTTATCGGAGGCGTACTTCCACTCAGCGGGTATTATTTATGGCTGAAGAAGAAACAAAGAGCTACAAGGTAAGTTTGGCCAAATAGTCATAATGACTGCCTTCCTTCACCAGCTCTGCTTTGAATCCATATTGAGAAGCATACAGACTCAGTGTGTTGAAATCCACATACAACCAGTCGAATGCTTCTCCTTTTATTTGTTTATATTGCATCTGGAAATCCAGTTGACCGTAATAATCGCCCGCCAAATCAACGACAAAACTTCCGTCTTCCTCCTCAAACAGGTATCTCAAATCGCTTGAATCCATTAAGATACAACCACCAGGATTCAACAACAGCTTCATCCGCTGGAAGAAATCACCGAAATTCTCTACCCGTCCGATAATTCCCGAACCGTTCATCAGCATCAGAATGGTATCAAAACGTTCAACGAAATGCGTGTCGAACAGATTGACCAGACGGGCATCCAGTCCACGTGCCTGCATGACTTCTACCGACAGAGGAGAAATATCAATAGCCACAGACTCTTTTCCCATTTGCTTTAAAGCCAAGGAATGACAGCCGCTGCCTGCTCCTACATCTAAAATCTTTCCCTGAGCCATATCCAGTGCGGTTTGTTCCAGCAAGGGCATGTATTCATACGTACGGAATAATTCGCTCACTGGAATTTCATCTTCCTCAAACTGTGAAGAGAAAACTCTTAACTTTCCAGCCTTTCCATTCTTGAAGTAATCGTATATGGCAGCTCCCATCGGATCCTTTTCTGCCTGTAGCCATGTGGTCTTCATGATTCTTTGTCTCTGTAATTAACGTGCACAAAAATACAAAATAAAATTCACAATGGTTATTTATTCATTATATTCATGCATTTTTCAGAATAAACACACAAAAAAGTAAGAATTTATGCATGATATTCAAAATATATCCGTATTTTTGCAGCCGTAAAAGAATAATTATACAATGAAGAACAAGAATAGCAGACTTGATTCAATCAAAATGATTATCTCCAGCAAGGAGATTGGAAGTCAGGACGAACTCTTGCAGGAGTTGACAAAAGAAGGATTCCAATTGACACAAGCCACTCTGTCGCGCGACTTGAAGCAACTGAAGGTAGCCAAAGCTGCCAGCATGAACGGGAACTATGTATATGTACTTCCCAACAATACCATGTACAAGCGCATGACAGAGCCGCAAAAAGCCAGCGAAATGCTGCGTCACAACGGATTCATCTCCATTGAATTCTCCCACAACATCGCTGTGATCAAGACTCGCCCGGGATATGCCAGCAGTCTGGCATACGACATTGACATGCACAATTTCCATGAAATCATCGGTACCATTGCCGGCGACGACACCATCATGCTGGTGATTCGCGAAAATTGTACGCGTACAGAAGTCAAGCATGCTCTTGCCAACATTATACCGAATATAAACCAACTCTAACTGATAAGAATAAAAAATGGAACCTACTAAACAAATTGATGTAATGGTAGCCGACGCCTCACACGAGGTTTACGTTGACACAATATTGGACACGATTAGAGAAGCAGCCAAAGTTCGCGGTACGGGTATTGCCGAACGTACACACGAATACGTAGCTACCAAGATGAAAGAAGGAAAAGCCATCATCGCATTGTGCGGAGATGATTTTGCCGGATTTACTTACATCGAATCATGGGGAAACAAGCAGTACGTAGCTACTTCCGGACTGATTGTTCATCCGAAATACAGAGGATGCGGACTGGCTAAGCGTATCAAGCATGCCTCTTTTACTTTGGCTCGTCTGCGATGGCCGAAAGCCAAAATCTTCAGTCTGACTTCAGGAGCTGCGGTCATGAAAATGAATACAGAGCTGGGATACGTACCTGTCACTTTCAACGAGTTGACCGACGATGACTCATTCTGGAAAGGATGTGAGGGATGTATCAACCACGAAATCCTGATGGCGAAAAACCGTAAATTCTGTATCTGCACAGCCATGCTTTATGATCCGGCTTGCACACAGACGTAAAATAAACATTTCTAAATACAAAAATAATCTCAAGTCGAGGTTTCCCCTGAACTCATACAGGCGAAAAGCTTCACGATATAAAGATAAGCACCATGGAAGAAAAGAAAAAAGTTGTCGTTGCTTTCAGCGGCGGATTGGACACTTCCTTTACCGTAATGTATCTGGCAAAGGAAAAAGGATATGAAGTATATGCAGCATGCGCCAATACCGGTGGTTTCAGCCCGGAACAGTTAAAAAAGAACGAAGAAAATGCGTATAAACTGGGAGCTGTGAAATATGTGACTCTTGACGTAACACAGGAATACTACGAAAAGAGCCTGAAATACATGGTATTCGGAAATGTACTGCGTAACGGTACTTACCCTATTTCTGTAAGTTCTGAACGTATCTTCCAGGCATTGGCCATCGCCCGTTATGCCAACGAAATCGGAGCTCATGCCATTGCTCACGGTTCTACTGGTGCCGGCAACGACCAGGTGCGTTTTGACATGACTTTCCTGGTAATGGCTCCGGGAGTGGAAATCATTACCCTGACACGTGACATGGCGTTGAGCCGTGAATATGAAATCAATTACCTGAAGGAAAATGGTTTTGAGGCAGATTTCACTAAACTGAAATACTCATACAACGTAGGTATCTGGGGAACTTCTATCTGCGGTGGTGAAATTCTGGATTCTGCACAGGGATTGCCGGAAAGTGCTTACTTGAAACAGGTAACCAAAACTGGCAGCGAACAACTGAAACTGGAATTCAAGAAAGGTGAGTTGTATGCCGTAAACGGTGAAGTGTTCGACGACAAGATTAAAGCCATCCAGAAAGTAGAAGAGATTGGTGCAGCCTACGGTATCGGTCGTGATATGCATGTGGGTGATACGATCATCGGTATCAAAGGCCGTGTAGGATTCGAAGCTGCTGCTCCGATGCTGATTATCGGCGCTCACCGCTTCCTGGAAAAATACACCCTGAGTAAATGGCAGCAATACTGGAAAGACCAGGTAGCCAACTGGTACGGCATGTTCCTTCACGAAAGCCAGTACCTGGAGCCGGTAATGCGCGACATCGAAGCCATGCTGACCGAATCACAGCGTAACGTCAACGGAACTGCTATCCTGGAACTTCGCCCGTACGGATTCTCTACTGTAGGAGTAGAATCAAAAGATGACCTCGTGAAGAACAAGTTCGGCGAATACGGAGAAATGCAGAAAGGATGGACTGCAGAAGACGCTAAAGGCTTCATCAAGGTGTTGTCTACTCCGCTTCGTGCCTATTATGCAAACCATAAAGACGAAGCTGACGTATGATAAAAGCAGGAATTATAGGAGGCGCAGGATATACGGCAGGCGAACTGATTCGCCTGCTGCTTAATCATCCGGATGTAGAGATTGCATTTATCAACAGCTCCAGCAATGCGGGCAACAAGATTACTGACGTACACGAAGGCCTGTATGGAGAAACCGATTTAGTGTTTACAGATGAGCTTCCGCTCGATACCATCGATGTATTGTTCTTCTGTACGGCTCACGGTGATACTAAGAAATTCATGGAGAGTCATAATGTACCGGAAGATTTGAAAATCATTGACCTGTCCATGGACTACCGCATCAAATCAGACGACCATGACTTTGTATATGGTCTGCCAGAACTGAATCGCCGTACTATCTGTCATAGCAAGCACGTAGCTAACCCGGGATGCTTTGCTACATGCATTCAGCTCGGACTTCTGCCATTGGCCAAGCATTTGCTGTTGAACGACGACGTAATGGTAAACGCCATTACCGGAAGTACCGGAGCAGGTGTAAAACCGGGAGCTACGAGTCATTTCAGCTGGCGTAACAACAACCTCAGCATCTACAAACCGTTCTCACACCAGCATGTGCCAGAAATCAAACAGTCACTGAAACAGCTGCAGAACAGTTTCCATTCAGAAATCGATTTCATTCCTTACCGAGGTGACTTTGCCCGTGGTATTTTTGCCACTATCGTAGTAAAGACCAAGGTAGAGCTGGAAGAGATTGTAAAAATGTACGAAGAGTACTATGCAGAAGATTCTTTCACCCACATCGTGGACAAGAATATCGACCTGAAGCAGGTAGTCAACACCAACAAATGCTTGATTCATCTGGAAAAGCATGGCGACAAGCTGCTTATCATTTCTTGCATTGACAACCTGCTGAAAGGAGCCAGCGGTCAGGCTGTACACAATATGAACCTGATGTTCAATCTGGAAGAAACAGTAGGACTGAAGCTGAAACCGAGCGCATTCTAATTAATGAATAATGAATAATGAATAATGAAAATGAATAACCAGGCAGGACTCCTTGATTGCTGCTCTTAATTATTCATTCTTAATTCTTAATTATATGAAGTTATTCGACGTATATCCTTTGTTCGATGTAAACATCGTAAAAGGAAAAGGCTGCCACGTATGGGATGACAAAGGTCAGGAATACCTTGACCTCTATGGAGGACATGCCGTTATCTCCATCGGTCACGCACATCCTCACTATGTGGAAACCATCAGCAAACAAGTAGCTACATTGGGATTCTATTCCAACTCTGTAATCAACAAGTTACAGCAGGAAGTAGCCGACCGTCTGGGAGCCATCAGCGGTTATGATGACTATCAGCTTTTCTTAATCAACTCTGGAGCAGAAGCCAACGAAAATGCATTGAAACTGGCATCTTTCTATAACGGACGTACACGTGTGATTTCTTTCGCAAAAGCTTTCCACGGACGTACTTCACTGGCAGTAGAAGTAACCAACAATCCGAAAATCATTGCTCCGATCAATGACAACGGACACGTGACATACCTGCCGCTGAACGACACAGAAGCGCTGAAAGCCGAACTGGCTAAAGGCGATGTATGTGCAGTCATCATTGAAGGTATCCAGGGCGTAGGAGGAATTCAGCTCCCTACTACTGAGTTCATGAAAGCCATTCGCCAGACGTGTGACGAAACCAATACTGTCATGATTCTGGATGAAATCCAGTCGGGTTACGGAAGAAGCGGTAAATTCTTTGCTCACCAGTACAATGACGTACGCCCTGACATGATTACTGTAGCTAAAGGCATTGGCAACGGATTCCCGATGGCCGGTGTACTGATCAGTCCGAAATTCACTCCGGTATATGGCCAGTTAGGAACGACTTTCGGTGGCAATCATCTGGCATGTGCAGCAGCTATCGCTGTACTAGATGTGATGAAAGCAGAAAATCTGGTTGAAAATGCGGCCAAAGTAGGTACTCACCTATTGGAAGAATTGAAAGGCTTCAAAGGAATCAAAGAAGTACGCGGTCGCGGTTTGATGATTGGAATGGAATTTGAAGAGCCCATCAAGGAACTCCGCCAGAAATTACTTTTCGAAGAAAAAGTATTTACCGGTGTCAGCGGTACCAACGTCATCCGTTTGCTTCCGCCGCTCTGCCTGAGCATGAACGAAGCAGATGAATTCCTGACTCGCTTACATAGGCTTATCAAATAATAAAAACGTATCACGTTTTTACATTTACGCCTTGATGCATTTTCTACATCAAGGCGTTTTTTGTTTATCCTTTCTTATTACCCATTAAATTTTCTCCATTTAAAAGGAGATTTTTATTTTTTCCAGCTCAGGAGAAACGTTCCAGAATCTCCATGCACATACGGCCGTTATGATAAGGGCATTTCCAGAAGCCAGCCTTATCATCCTTCATATTAATGGTACCATCCGCATACAAACTCCAATGCCATTCACCATGCACCTTATCCACTAATTTCGTTTGAATGAAATTCCAGCATCGCAATGCGATTTGCAATGCTTCTTCATCGCCAAAATGCTGAAAAAGATTCACATGTCCTACCACATTTTCAGCTTGAACCCACCAGTGCAGCTCACGGTCAATTTTTCCTTTGCTGACAAAGTTCTCGTAAATCATACTGCCATCCGGATTCAGCCCCTCATCTGCCGCCTCAGCAATTTTCACAATAACAGGTTCCACCTTTTTCAACAAATCCTGATCACCTACTACCAGTGCCGCCTCATGTATCAGCCACGAAGCTTCAATATCATGTCCGTAGGATACTATCTGATACTTATTAGTCCAGTCATCTTCAAAGAACAGATTCAGATGATACGTTTTGGCATCCAATATCTTCTCTAAAAACAAATTGACCAGATTGACAATCTGCTTCTTCAGGCGTTCATCTTTCCATACACGATAAAGATTTGTATAAGGCTCCAGAATATGCAAGTGTGTATTCATTGTCTTCTTCTCATTCTCGTCCTTATCACTCAAACGCATATCTTCTATCGGACGCCAGTCGCGCGTCAAAGCTTCCAGATAGCCGTTCTTTTCTGCATCAAAACTATATTTTTCAATTACCTCAAACAACCGGCAAGCATAATCCAAAGCTTCTGCATCTCCCGTCGCACGTGCATACTCACTCAACCCATAAATGGCAAAGCCAATGGCATAAATCTGCTTCTTGGTATCAAGTAGATTCCCTTTACAATCCAGTTCCCAATAAATACCCCCAAACTCAGTGTCATAGAAATGATCAATCAAATAACGTTTGGCACGTGTAGCCGTTTCCAGATACTCCTCTTTGTGAAGCAGACGGTATGCAGCTGAGAAAGTCCACAAGATACGTGCATTCAGAATGGCTCCCTTCGATGCAGATGCCTCCAATACATCCTTTCCGGTAATACGACCATAGAATCCACCATGTTCACGATCGGTCATCTTTTGTATCCAAAACGGAAGTATATTCTGTTCCAGTTCTGCCTTCACCTCCGTGCAGAGCTGATTTATCTTCTCATTCTTCATCTTTTGATTCTCTCTTTAAGTTTAACTGTTCCATTATACCTTTCATCTTCTGTTCTCCCAGCGGATAGAAGACAATAAAGACTATCGAAATAAATGCAGCCACAGCTGGAAGCAAGCTTAAAAACATTTTGATGCCATGGATGGTTTCTTCGCTCTGTACGGCATTAGCCTGAAAGCCAAAGAAAGACAACAGCCATCCGGTCACCGCCGTACCAAATGGCCCATCCAAATTTCTGGCTCATGGATGAAGCACTAAAAATCAATCCCGTAGCACGGTTTCCCGTTTTCAATTCTGAAAAATCGGCACAATCGGCATACATTGACCAGAGCAACGGGAAGATACTACCGGCACATACACTTATCAAACATTGAAATACAAAAATCAATGTCAAATCCTCCTTGTCAAACCAGAAAAATATCACGCTCAAGACCGAAGCAATCAGCATGGAAAGTGCAAAAGTCTTTTTCTTTCCAATCTTATTACTCATAGGAGCTGCTAGGACTACACCTACAATATTCGCAATCTGCCCCACAGAAAGATACAAACCGCTCAACACGAAGGATACCCCCATCAGTGAAACAGTACGATATTCATCTTCTACAATAAAATACTTGAAGTAATACACTGCAGCTCCATCCCGGATAGAATTAAATACCAATGTAGCTACTCCAGCTCCAAACAAAATCCACCAAGGCTTATTATGAAACAAATCCCTAATGTCCTCCTTCAAAGAAGTTTTCTTCTCATTAATCGGCTTTACCCGTTCTCTTGTCCAGGCAAAGCAACCTAAAAACAGCAGGGCACACATCACCCCAATCACCACCACGGCCATGAACCATCCAAACTGCTGGTCACTCAACTCCTTGCTATGCCCGCTAAACCAGTTCACCATCGGCATAAACAATAACAGAGCAATAAAACTACCCAAGTAAGCAAACATCATACGGTAAGTAGATAAGGTATTACGCTCTGACGGGTTAGGGCTCATCACCCCCAACAATGAAGCATAAGGTACGTTAATGCCAGAATACACCATCATCATCAACGAATAAGTGATATACGCATACACCAGTTTCCCTGCATCACCGAAAGGAGGTGTATAAAAAGTAAGTACTCCTATCAATCCAAACGGAACTGCAAGATATAGCAGATACGGACGAAACTTCCCCCATCGGCTGGAAGTACGGTCGGCAATTACCCCCACAATCGGGTCAAACACTGAATCCCAGATACGTGTCACCAAAAACATGGTACCCACCATTGCCGCCGGTAGCCCGAACACATCCGTATAGAATATCATCAAATAGGCTCCAAACAATTTCCAGAACATGGAGAAGCCATATCCCAAATCCGTAGCCAATCTTTTCCGTGAGTTTTATCATAGCAGTACTTACTTTTTTATTATTTCATCAATTTCAGGTTTTTATCAATTCAATTGTTTCAGTGTTTCTACCGAAGCTGTAGTAGTCAAGCCATCTTGTGGCTTATTCATACAATAATCCACCAACTTATCAATTGTAGAAACGGCCACATGCATACGTGTATCGGAAGAGGCATAATAAATGAACACCTTTCCATCTTCATCTGCAATCCAACCATTGGTAAACAGCACATTCGATACATCACCAATACGTTCTTCCCCTTCTGGAGCCATAAAATATCCACCCGGAGCAGCAATCAACTTACTGGGGTCTTCCAATGAAGTCATATACATGTAAAGCACATAGCGCAAGCCAGCTGCACAACCACGTACACCGTGTGCCAGATGTAGCCATCCTTTGGGAGTCTTGATAGGATGAGGACCTTCACCGTTCTTCACTTCTTTAATCGTATGATAATAGCGGCAGTCAATAATCTTTTCTTCTGTCACTTCCGCATGCGTAATATCGTCTACCAAAGCCCAGCCGATACCTCCACCACTTCCGGCATCAATGAATCCATCTTGCGGACGAGTATAAAAAGCATATTTGCCATTCACAAACTCCGGATGCAGCACTACGTTACGCTGCTGACTTTTCGACTTCAAGTCCGGCAGACGTTCCCAGGTTTTCAGATCTTTTGTACGGGCAATAGCCGCCGTAGCTGTAGCTGAAGACAAATCACCGGCAGGTGCATTATCGTCATGACGTTCTGCACAGAAAATACCATAAATCCAGCCGTCTTCATGTGCTGTCAGACGCATATCATAAATATTTGTAGCCGGAATCACATCGTCAGGCATGGTAATAGGATAATCCCAAAAACGGAAATTATCTACTCCATTCGGACTTTCAGCCACCGCAAAGAACGATTTACGATCAGCACCTTCCACACGTACTACCAATATATACTTTCCATTCCACTTGATAGCTCCTGAATTCATAGTTGCATTCATTCCGATACGCTCCATCAAATAGGGATTGGTTTTCTCATCCAAGTCATAACGCCAGAAAATCGGCGTATGAGCAGCGGTTACTACCGGATATTTATAACGAGTGTACACACCGTTAGTGGTTTCAACAGGCTCATTTTTCCGAGTAATCAACTCTTCATGTTGAGCAAACAATCTTTTTACCTTATCTTCAAAAGTACTCATATCAATTTATATTTTTATTCATTTTACATTTTTCATATCTCCTGCAAACAATGTGCGTGAATCATTATAGAAGTTCAGAAAATCATCTGCCGACGGATGTCCCGGATAAGGCGCATAATAATGATTTTCTCTTTCACGTGCATTTCTCCATACCAGCACATAACTTATCGGATACTTCTCTATTACCGGCATCAAGGTTTGTGTCCACCATACCGAATCAGGAATTGTTTCATAACCCGTTTCGGTTACAGCCATCACCTTTTTATGTGCTTTACTTACCTGCGACATAATAGTAAGTGCATTATCTAAACTCTTTACATAAGTATCTTTATCAAATTGATATGCATCTACTCCTATCAAATCGATAATATCATCACCCGGATAACGCTCCAGATACTCCACAGAATCTTTAGGCTCCGTGCCCGGAGAATAAGCATACAGCAGCTGGGTAGCTCCCTTTTCCTGCATGCGTTCGTACGTCATCCGCCAAAGTGCTTTATAATCTTCCGTAGAGCAAAGATTTTGTCCCCACCAGAACCAGCTGCCCGTATGCTCATGCCACGGACGGAAAAGAACTGGAACCTTTATACCTTCCGGAGTTTGTATTGAGTTCAGATAATCGGCCACTTTATCCAGCCAACCCATAAACTTATCATGATTCACTCCTCCAGGCAGTACAGATTTCACAACCGTTGAATCACTCACATCCCATGAATCCTTTCCCGTTACCGGATTATCCACGTGCCAGCTGAAAGACGACATTCCTCCGCGTTCATATTGCGCCACAACTTCTTGCCGGATACGGGCCAGTGATACATTATCCAGGTTCTTATCCCCATAAATTTCAATACGTCCCAAATCAAAGGACATCATGGCAGGATAGTCACCACATACACTTTTCACATCGCTTCGCGCAGAATCACCATCCCAACCAATGCCGTACACCGGATCATCGTGATGTCCGAACATGAATTGTCTTTGCTGCGGTATAGCTTTCAATTTATCTAACATCGCCTGAGCTTCCGGACTATCAGTCTCAACAGTTGTTTTATTACCATTCGCACAAGCAACAGATAAACACATCGTTATTCCTAAAATTAGTTTTGAAGAATTTTTCATAAGAATCAGCTTTAAAATTACATAGCACAAAGGTAGGATTTCCGTTCCATCCTTTCTGATACAATTTTAGCAAAAGCAGATAGTAAATATTTATCAACGAAATTGGAAAACTCTGCATGCAGAAAGTAATGTATTTCTCATACAGAGTTTTACCCATCATTACCTCATAATTTACTCATCGCTTCCTTCACAGCTTCACGATCCAATACATTCTCTGACTGAAATGCAGCTTTCCACCAAGCCTTATCGGCATGAGGTCTTGCTTTAGTTCCTTCACCCGCATTGCCATACCATGGCATAAACCACGACCATGCAGCTCCATTGTTCCACTGTGCTTCTATATTCCCAATGGGCGCATTTTTACTTGCATCATTAGAATCTGCATAATATCCACACTCTGTCAAAGCAATCATCCTGTCACCATACAATGCAGTCAATGCCTTAAATTCTTCCGCACATTCTTCCGCAGTCTTTCCATACAAGTCGCGACCGATAATATCCACATATTCATCACCCGGATACCAGTTTGCATCATCCTTATTTTCAGAAGTCCACACCCAAATCAAATTGTCCAAACCTTGTTCTTTAAAATAGGTGAACATCATTTTCCAAAGTGCTTTAAAACTCTCCGCATCTTTTCCCCACCAGAAGAACTGACCGGCTGCTTCGTGTAACGGACGCCACAGCACAGGAATCTTTGCCTCCTTCAGCTGTTTCAGCATGTTGGCAACCTTTTCCAAATCCGCTTTTACAATACCATTCTCCCATGTTCCTTCTTCTGTAGCTTTTTGAGCATTAAACACAGTTTCCGACAAAGTAGCCGTATAGTCATCAATGTTACTATCTGTATTTTTAGGCACATTCCAATGCCACATACAAGACACGATACCTCCTTCGTTTGCCCAATTTGTTACCGGAGAAATATCAGAATAGTCAATCCAGTTTTGTCCAGAATACCGGATATGCATATAATCAAACGTATTCAAAGCCGGGTAATGCCCTGTCCATGTATTGACTTGCTCAGCCTCATCCGTATTCCATGCCACATTCGCCATTATGCCGGAAATTGTTTTCTTCCCATAGTTTTCTATCAAAAACTTATACAATTTTTCTGCTTCCGGTGATGTGGCCATAACTAAATTAGAATGTAAATCCAGTGTTCTGAAGTTTAATGAAAATGCAGGAGCAGGCATTTGGTTAGGACCTGTCACCAGCCCTTCCGGAATAGTTATCGTATAGTCTGTAGCTCTTGAAGGTGCACTCACAGTCAATGTCAATGTATCATTTTTACCATACACTATTCCATTACGGATATGCCCGTCATTAGTCACGGTGATTTGAGTCGTATCAGCTGTAGAAAAGAATACATTCTTATCATAAGCTATTTTCAATGTAAAATCGCCGGCTTTCACAGAAGCTCCTTCTGCCAAGGAGGCATAAACCAGTGCCGGAGCATCTACAGCAGGCACATTGTGCTCCACATCGGTATTGCAGGCAATCAAAGCCACAGGAGCTGCCAATGCCCACATCCATTTCATTATATTTGTTTTCATACGTATATTCATTTAGAAATTTTTATTTTAAAGTTACTTTGGTCATTGTAAAGTTACAACCGGACACTACTAAGCCAGCATTATTATCTTGAGACAAAACAAGGAGATCTTCAGCTGTCAATGTAGCAGAGAATCGTGTCGAACCAGCTTCTAGAATTTGAGATGGAATCGTAGGCAATGGACTCCAATCAATCGCACATCCTCCCAATTTAATCTGCCAGTTAGTTTCCTCCATATCTAAAGTGTAATAAACAGTTATAATAGTACCTGGTTGTACAGAGCTCCAATCATATCCG
>ENA-OQHF01000612-OQHF01000612.1-human-gut-metagenome-genome-assembly--contig:-NODE-612-length-21235-cov-3.577743_pt1 | contig 21235 bp, 24 predicted proteins | sample MGYA00242559_ERZ504709 | MGnify/ENA primary metagenome ERZ504709 (study PRJEB26092, sample SAMD00036203) | human gut metagenome | host: Homo sapiens | study: EMG produced TPA metagenomics assembly of... | reverse complement strand
CAAAAATACATGATCAACTATGGAATTGTCATTGTGCTTTTGTGATCGTACAGGCACTTTCCTCAACTGGAAATCTTTCCAGACTTCTTATGGGACTTTCTTGTTCCCCTTTGTGTTTATACCATTGCATCAGTTTCCCTGAACCTGGTAGTCGGTTTTTCCGGTGAGCTGAGCCTTGGACATGCGGGCTTCATGTGCGTGGGAGCTTTTTCCAGTGCCCTGTTTTCACAGGTTGCTGCAGACTCCATTCCGCAGGTTCCTCGCTTTATCCTTGCAATCCTTGTAGGTGCGGCAGTTGCAGCACTGTTCGGTGTGATCATCGGTATTCCGGTACTTCGTCTCCGTGGTGACTACCTGGCTATTGTTACACTGGCTTTTGGTGAGATCATCAAGAACCTGATCAATGTACTTTACATTGGCGTGGATGACAAAGGACTTCACGTTGCAACAAGTGCAGCCGGTCTTCATCTGGAAGCCGGCGGAAAGCAGATTCTCAAAGGTGCCCTTGGTATTTCGGGAACAGCAACTCTTTATAAAGATATCAAGAATTACTTTTTCCTGATCGGCGTGATCCTGCTTCTTCTCACATTGTTTATTGTACAGAACCTTGTAAACTCCAGAAGCGGACGTGCTATTATGTCAACCAGGGACAACCGTATTGCAGCGGAGTCTGTAGGAATCAATATCACCAGATATAAGCTGCTGGCATTTACAATTTCCGCAGCCCTTGCAGGAGTTGCAGGTGTGCTGTATGCACATAACCTTTCTCTTCTTAAGGTTTCTGTATTCGATTACAATATGTCCATTCTGGTACTTGTGTATGTAGTACTTGGAGGAATCGGAAATATCAGAGGATCTATCATTGCAACCATTATCCTTTATGCACTGCCTGAGCTTCTCCGTGGATTCGCAAACTACCGTATGCTGATCTATGCTATCGTACTGATCATCATGATGCTCTTTAACTGGGCACCGGCGGCGAGAGACTGGAGAGCACGCATGGTAGAGAAATTTAAAGGCAAAAAAGAGAAAAAGGAGGTGGCCTGATCATGGCAATGCTGGAAGTAAATAATCTGTCTATCCAGTTCGGCGGTCTTCGTGCTGTTGACGGCTTTAATATGACCATTGAGAAGGGACAGCTCTATGGACTGATCGGACCTAATGGTGCCGGTAAGACAACAGTATTCAATCTTCTCACAGGAGTGTATAAGCCTACAGAGGGAATCATTAAACTTGACGGCCAGGACATCACCGGAAAAAGCACCATTGAGATCAACAAGGCCGGAATCGCAAGAACCTTCCAGAATATCCGTCTTTTCAAGGATATGCCGGTTCTTGACAATGTAAAAGTAGGACTTCACAATCATCATCCATATTCCACACTGACCGGGATCTTAAGACTGCCGAAATATTACAAGGTAGAAAAAGAGATGAATGAACGTGCCATGGAGATACTGAGGGTGTTTGACCTGGATAAGGAAGCAGACACTCTGGCAGGAAATCTGCCTTATGGTAAACAGCGTAAACTGGAGATCGCCAGAGCTCTTGCCACAGAGCCGAAGCTTCTTCTCCTGGATGAGCCGGCGGCTGGTATGAACCCGAATGAGACACAGGAGCTGATGGATACTATCCGTTTTGTGCGGGAGCATTTTGATATGACTGTTCTTCTGATCGAGCACGACATGAAACTGGTGGGCGGTATCTGTGAGGAACTTACAGTTCTGAACTTCGGTCAGGTACTGATCCAGGGTGAGACATCTGCAGTGCTGAAAGACCCGACGGTTATCACTGCATATCTGGGAGAATAAGGAGGAACGAGACAATGGCAATGTTGGAAGTAAAGGACCTCCAGGTCTATTATGGTGTGATCCAGGCTCTGAAGGGAATTTCTTTTCATGTAAATCAGGGAGAGGTTATTGCGCTGATCGGTGCCAATGGCGCCGGAAAGACAACCACACTTCAGACACTTACCGGAATTCTTTCTCCGAAGTCCGGAAGCATTGTGTTTGAGGGAAAAGACCTCACAAGAACACCGGCGCATAAGATCGTAGAGATGGGTATGGCGCATGTTCCGGAGGGAAGACGTGTATTTGCGGATATGTCCGTTTATGAGAATCTGCTCCTTGGAGCCTATACAAGAAAGGACAAGGCAGAGATCGCAGAGAGTCTTGCAAGTGTATACAAGAGATTTCCGCGTCTGGAAGAACGTAAAGGACAGCGTGCCGGAACACTTTCCGGTGGTGAGCAGCAGATGCTTGCCATGGGACGTGCACTGATGAGCAGACCAAGGATCATTTTGATGGATGAGCCGTCCATGGGTCTGTCGCCGATTTTTGTAAATGAGATTTTTGACATTATCCGCGAGGTAAGTGAGAGCGGAACTACAGTGCTTCTGGTTGAGCAGAATGCGAAGAAGGCTCTTTCCATTGCGGACAGAGCGTACGTTCTGGAAACAGGAAGCATTACTATGGATGGAAAGGCAGAGGATCTTCTGAATGACGAGGCCGTTCAGAAGGCATATCTTGGAGAGTAGGGGGAAAGACATGGATAATTTCGTAATTACCATTGCAAGACAGTATGGAAGCGGTGGACGTACCATCGGAGAGGAGCTTGCAAAGAAATTAGGGATTTCTTACTATGACAAGGATATCATCCGCATGGCATCTGAGGAGAGCGGCATTCATGAGCAGCTCTTTGGAAGGGCAGATGAAAATGTCAGCACAAAGCAGAGATTTTTTGCAAAGTCCGGAATCTACAAGGGTGAGCTGATCCCGCCTCAGAGCAAGGATTTTACATCCGATGAGAACCTGTTTAATTATCAGGCAAAGGTGATCCGGCAGCTGGCAGAAACAGAGTCCTGTGTGATCATCGGACGTTGTGCAAATATGATCCTGAAGGATTATTCCAATGTTCTTCGTGTGTTTGTTTACGGAGACTGGGATTTCCGTATCCGCGAGGCAAGTAAGAAGCTCAGCGGAACCACAAAGGACATTGAGAAATTCATGCATAAAGATGACAAACGCAAAGAAGATTTCTGCAAACGTTTCATGGGTGTTGACTGGGCAGACATGACGAAATACAATCTGTGCCTGGATAACGGTACCCTTGGTTATGAGAAATGCGTGGAGGAGATCGAGAGTGCACTTGAGATCCTGAAAAAATAAGACATATATCAGAGAATATTCCCCGGGAAAGAAAAGCCAAAAGTCTTTTCCCGGGGATTTTTTCATATATTGTGGAAAAGTATATTTGATCCGGCGGGAAATATGGATAAGCGAAAAAAATATTTCTGTGTAGTGGCAATGGTATTGATTCTGCTCAGCGGATATGGAAAAATCTCAGACAGTGCATTTCGGATGCGGGTGACCAGAATGATCGCCGGTGAGGGGATGCTCCGGCTGGTGGCGGCGCAGTACGGACAAAAAGTAGCAGAACCGGTGGCTGAGACAGCCTCTGACAGAAGCGAAAAAGAGGATCGTCCACGTGTGGCTCTTACCTTTGATGATGGACCGCATGCAACATATACACCTCTGCTTTTGGATGGCCTGCGGAAGCGTGGGATCCATGCCACATTTTTTCTTATGGGAAAAAATATCCGAGGAAATGAGGAAATCGTAACGCAGATGCAGAGAGACGGTCATCTCATCGGTAATCACACGTATGATCACGTGCAGCTTGATAAGCTTCCTGGTGATCAGGCATGTCAGCAGATCATAAAGACGAATAATGAGATCTACGAGATCACCGGAGAATATCCCATGTATCTTCGCCCGCCCTACGGTGCCTGGCCGAAGGATCTGGAGCTCTGTGTGACCATGCTGCCGGTATTCTGGGATGTGGATACCCTGGACTGGAAATCAAAAAATGTCCGTTCTGTGGAAAATATCGTAAAAAGACAAGTGAAGGATGGCTCCATTATCCTGATGCATGACAGCTTTTCTACATCCGTGGAAGCGGCCCTGGAGATCGCGGATATGCTTACGGAAGAAGGATATGACCTGGTAACTGCAGATCAGCTGCTGGTGATGTAACTGTGATTTGCCGAAAAGGCAGAAACGATTGCTTTTTTATGTGCAAACAGGTAAAATTATAAAAATAAGGAATCTGTCCGTATGCCGGAAACAAATGAAACGATCGTTGCCGGATACAGATCTATGAAAAGAATACGGATCGTGAATATCCGCTTTTTACAGAAAATACAGGAGTGAAAACCATGGATTTATTTGAATACGCAAAGTCAAAAACGCTGGATCAGGAATCGCCCCTTGCATCCAGGCTGCGTCCGCGAACGCTGGATGAGGTGGTGGGGCAGCAGCACATTGTAGGAAAAGATAAATTGCTGTATCGTGCTATAAAGGCGGATAAGCTGACATCTGTTATCTTTTACGGCCCTCCGGGAACCGGAAAGACCACTCTGGCAAAAGTCATTGCCAATACTACAAGCGCCAGTTTTACCCAGATCAATGCAACCGTAGCGGGCAAGAAAGATATGGAAGCAGTTGTAAAACAGGCTCAGGATGATCTTGGCATGTATGGGAAAAAGACCATTCTGTTCATTGATGAGATCCACCGTTTCAACAAGGGACAGCAGGATTATCTTCTTCCCTTTGTGGAGGACGGAACCATCATTCTTATCGGGGCCACAACAGAGAATCCATATTTTGAGGTAAACGGAGCGCTTCTTTCAAGATCGATCATCTTTGAATTGAAGTCCCTGGAGATACCGGAGATAAAGGAACTGATCTTGCGTGCGGTTAACGATCCGGAACGTGGAATGGGAAGCTATGGGGCGGTGATCGAGGAGGATGCTCTGGAGTTTCTGGCAGATATGGCAGGAGGAGACGCCAGAAGCGCCTTAAACGCCATAGAACTGGGAATCCTCACCACACCCCGTGATACAGACGGTAAGATCCATCTGACCCTTGAGGTGGCTTCTGAGTGTATCCAGAAGCGGGTGGTGCGCTACGATAAGAACGGGGACAATCATTATGATATCATTTCTGCCTTTATCAAGAGCATGCGAGGCTCCGACCCGGATGCGGCAGTCTATTATCTGGCAAAAATGCTCTATGCAGGAGAAGATGTGAAATTTATCGCAAGAAGGATCATGATCCTTGCTTCCGAAGATATCGGAAACGCAGATCCCCAGGCCCTCTGCGTGGCAACGGCAGCAGCACAGGCAGTGGAACGTGTGGGAATGCCGGAGTCCCAGATCATTCTTTCCCAGGCAGTTACCTATATGGCCTGTGCACCCAAGAGCAATTCTGCAGTAAATGCCATACAGGAAGCCATGCGCTGCGTGAAGGCGAAGAAGACAACCGTTCCGGTGCATCTGCAGGATGCCCATTATGGTGGCCACGAAAGTCTGGGTCATGGTATCGGATATAAATATGCCCATGATTATCCGAACCACTATGTAAAACAGCAGTATCTGCCATCAGAAATCGAAGGAGAACATTTTTACGAGCTCAGTGATATGGGATATGAAAAGAAACTGAAAGAGCATATGAAAAAAATCCACGAAGAAGCGGAATAAGAGAATATGAGTAAGACAAATAATGGAGGAGCCTTTCAGAGAAGCTCCTCCATTATTTTGTCGTAGACGTTCTGGTATTTATAAGGCCAGCTTTCACATACGGACTGGGCCGCAGCAAGATTGGGAACTTTGATGCTGAGATCAACAATACTGACACCGCCTTCGATAATCCGCAGGCGGACAGAGTAACTGCCCTCCTTGGTGGGGTAATAATCCGCAGGAGTGAGAAGATGTTCCTCAATTTTGCAGTGCAGGGAATTGAGATATTCCTCGACTTCTTTCTTAATGTCAGAAGAGAGTTCTCTGGAAAAATATTTCAGCGTATTTTTTCCTTCTTCAGTCAGTCGGTAATACGTGCGGTTGGACTGGGAAGACATTTCCACAAGATCTGCCTCCACCAGTTCGGAAACAGCCTGCTGAAGCTGAAAATAATTGGTATATTTCCGGTCCAGGATAAAATCTGTGATCTGTGAGTTAGTGAGATCCCCTTCGGAATTCTGAAGCATGTATAAAATGATAAGTTTGTAGGTTGTAAAAGGTGATGCCATAAGAATCCTCCTTTTTACTGGCTTTTTGAAAGAACCTCAAGGGCTTTTCCCTGAAAACTTTCTTTTTCTTTCATCCGGTGATGAAGAAGATTTAAAACTTCACGTTTGCGGCTGGCCCATAAAGGTGCGATCAGCAGATCTTTCGGGCCGTCCCCTGTTACACGGTGGATCACGATATCCGGTCTGAGATGTTCCAGACAGTCAATGACAAGGTTCAGATACTCGTCCCGTTCATAAGTGCGGAAAAGACCGGCTTCATGATCAGCGGCAAGATCTGTACCACGCAGTACATGAAGAAGCTGCAGCTTGATCCCCTGGATATCCATGGCGTTCAGATAAGCCATTGTTTCCAGGATATCCTTCCGGCTTTCACCGGGAAGCCCCAGGATGGTGTGGACGATCACTTCGATGCCGCCTGCGCGGAGATTTTTTACTGCGGTATCAAAACAGGACAGTGGATAGCCGCGCCGTATATATCTGGCGGTATCTTCATGGATAGTCTGGAGTCCCAGCTCCACCCACACCGGTTTGATCTGGTTCAGGGAATAAAGAAGATCCAGTACATCATCTCCCAGACAGTCCGGTCTGGTACCAATGGACAGTGCCACGATATCCGGATGGGAGATGGCTTCTGTGAAGATCTTACGCAGGTGTTCCACAGGAGCATATGTGTTTGTATATGCCTGAAAATAGGCGATATATTTATGGATCGGGCGTTTGGAAGAGAGACTTTTGATCTGTGTGTTGATCTGCTCTGTAATGGAAAGAGCGGCGTTTGCTGCAAAATCTCCGCTTCCGCCCTGGCTGCAGAAGATGCAGCCTTTTTTGCCCAGGGTGCCGTCACGGTTGGGACAGGACATGCCGCCGTTTAATGCAACCCGGTAGACCTTTTCGCCGTATCGCTCCCGGAGCATATAGTCCAGAGAATGATAAGGCTTGTCGTTCCAGCGCTTCATTATGCCTCTTTCGGTTCGTTTTTCTCTTCGCCGTTTTCTTCGTTTTCATCTTTCGGTATATAGTTATCGAAGATCTTTACAAAGATCTTCGATTTCCAGTAGGCCAGCGTGGAAAATCCCATCAGAATAAAAAGCATGATCAGGATGGATGTAAACCGTGCGTAGCTCACATAAGCAAAAAGCCACATCAGAAGGAGCGGAGACGCAGAGATCACAAGCATCAAAAGTGTCAGCGGAAGATGGCGGACGGACATCAGGAATGCATTTACAAAGGTATTTTTGACGGAATTAAAAAATTTGGAAAGGATCGGATAAATGTACAGAAGGATCATCACATAGATCAGTGCAAATGCAATGAACAGGCTGAAAAGTCCTTTGTACATAGCTCCGCTTCCGGCTCTGGCGATCCGAAGATCGATAAACAGAACAGCAGCGGTGAGGAGCATGATGATATTGATGATGGTCGCCTGTTTGAAGTTCTGTTTGAATGAGCGGAAAAAGCTGCGGGCAATATAAGATTCTTCGTCTCTTGCCATCTTCAGTGTGACATAGTAGAGAGCTGTTATGGAGGCGCCTGCGGTGACAACCGGAATACAGCAGAGGATGCACAGAAAATTCAGAAGAAGCAGGTCTGCTACGCGTCCCATGAACACGAAGAATTTGTTGTCCATGTTGAAAAAACGATTCATTTGATAAGTCTCCTTTTCTTTGGGATATTATTTTAAGTATACCCAATCACAGCAGAAAAAGCAAATCCCAAATGTTTTCCGAGACTGTGGAAGCAGGAAAATCATGTGTCCGCTATAGAAAGACAAAATAGTGAAATAGTTTATTAAATTTCCCTAAAAGGCTTGCTTATCACGAATTAGAGTGTTAAAATATCAATATTGTATTAGACGAAATTTATGTATTTTAAAGGAGCGTAACAATGAGCAAAAAAATCAGGACGGAGGCTGTGGATCATCTTTTTGAAGCGATCCTGTGCCTGAAGGACAAGGAAGAGTGTTATACATTTTTTGAGGATGTGTGCACCATCAATGAGCTGCTTTCTTTATCTCAGCGCTTCGAGGTAGCCAAGATGCTTACTGATAAGCGTACATACCTTGATATTTCCGAGAAAACAGGAGCTTCCACAGCTACGATCAGCCGTGTGAACCGTTCCCTGAACTATGGAAATGATGGTTATGAGATGGTATTTGCACGTATGAAGAAGGATAACGGGGAGCAGGGCGGCGAAGCAGAATAAGGCTTACGTCCATACCGTGATGATAACGGATAATGCTGTAACGAAAAAGAGACAGGCGATCGTGCGTCTGTCTCTTTTTTTTTCGGTGCGCCCGGCGACGCACGTTTATGACCGGATGTGAGCTCCGGATATTATTTGTCTTTTTTTGAGGAATCCGTATCTTTTGAGGAATTCATGTGGTCGATCATGTTTTCGATGATCATTTTTTTCATGTATACGTCGAAGCTAAGAAGACAGATAAAGGAAAACTGGTGAAGGAATTCCTTATCCTCCGGGTCGGCGTCCTCAAAAATTTCTCCGGCACTTTTGAAACGGCGCATAAGATCCTTTTCCAGGTAACGGATCTGTGACTGCTCCATACTGAAAACCTCCTGGTAGATGTAAGTCATGTCCTTTTCTGTAACGGACTTGAAGTATTTCTCGGTGATCGGTCCCAGAAGGGTCTGGATATCACTGATGGAGAGGATATTCTTAAAATAGTAGATAAAGATCAGCATCAGCAGATGCTCCCGGGAATAGCGCTTCTTTTCCGGCGGGGGAAGGAGCTTGTTCTTTGCGTAATTGTTGATCATGGTCTTGGTCAGGATCTTGTCATCATGATGACGCTTGGTGGAAGCGAGATTATCTTCCATAAAGGTTGTGACCTGATCCATGTAAAGAGCAATATTGGGAATTTCATCGGGTTTTATATAATCAAGCTCAGCAATTTTTGCAAAAATGCTGTTCATCATTTCTTTTTCGTTTTCTGTCATCGCATTATCACCTCTGCTCCTTATTATATAGTTTTAAATACTACTTGTAAAGAAACTTTTTTTCAGAGAGGTGGGTTTACCGGAAAGTAAAGTCATGATAGTATATAAAGATACTGTTCATATGGAAAAAGAAATGGAGATCAAAATGAGTATACATGATGCTTTGGACACATTGAATCCTATGCAGCGGGAAGCTGCCGTACATACAGAGGGACCACTTCTGATCCTTGCAGGAGCCGGTTCCGGAAAAACAAGAGTGCTGACCCACAGGATCGCCTATTTAATGGAAGAAAAGGGTGTAAACCCATGGAATATCCTGGCGATCACCTTTACCAACAAGGCCGCCAGTGAGATGCGGGAACGTGTGAATAAAATTGCGGGAATGGGTGCGGAGAGCGTATGGGTCTCCACCTTCCATTCCGCCTGCGTGAGGATCCTGCGCAGACATATTGAGGTGCTGGGCTTTGGCAGTAATTTTACCATTTATGATGCCGACGACCAGAAAACAGTCATGAAGGAAATCTTCCGGAAGTTTGATATCAATACCAAGATTTACAAGGAACGCGCTGTTCTTGCTGAGATTTCCCATGCCAAGGATGAACTGATCACACCGGAAGAGATGGAGCTGAATGCAGGCGGCGATCCGGATGCACGGAAGATTGCCGGTATGTATAAGGAATATCAGTCTATCCTCCGGGGAAACAATGCGCTGGATTTTGATGACCTGATCGTGAAGACTGTGGAGCTTTTTCAGCATAATCCAGATATCCTGGACTATTATCAGGAACGTTTCAAATATATTATGGTGGATGAGTATCAGGATACCAATACTGCCCAGTTTAAATTTGTAAGTCTTCTTGCTGAGAAATACAAGAATCTCTGTGTGGTTGGTGATGATGATCAGTCCATCTATCGTTTTCGTGGAGCAAATATCGGGAATATCTTAGGCTTTGAGAAGGTTTTTCCTGAGGCTAAGGTGGTGCGCCTGGAACAGAATTACCGTTCTACCCAGAATATCCTCAATGCAGCCAATGAGGTGATCGTCAACAACACAGAGCGTAAGGAAAAACGCCTCTGGACAGAGAACGAAGAGGGAGATAAAGTACATTTCCGTCAGTTCAACAACGGATTTGAGGAAGCGGAGTATGTTGCAGGAGAGATCATCCAGGGGCGCCGCAACGGGAAATTCCAGTACAAGGACTGTGCAGTACTTTATCGGACCAATGCCCAGTCCCGTCTCTTTGAGGAGAAATTCCTCCTGGCAAATGTTCCTTATAAGATTGTCGGCGGCGTGAACTTTTATGCCCGCAAAGAGATCAAGGATCTGTTAAGCTATCTGAAGACCATTGACAATGCCAGTGATGATCTGGCTGTGCGCAGGATCTTAAATGTGCCAAAAAGAGGAATCGGACTCACCAGCATCGGCCGTGTCCAGGACTATGCGGATATGATGAACCTGAGCTTTTACGATGCGCTCCGCGTGGTGGAGGAAGTACCGTCCATTGGCAGGGCAGCAGGAAAGATCAATGATTTTGTATCCTTTATCCAGGGACTGAAAAGTAAGGCAGAGGCCTATACAGTCCGTGAAACCCTGGAAGAGGTCATTGAACTTACCGGTTATGTGAAGGAACTGGAGGCAGAGAAAACGGAGGAGGCTCAGGCGAGGATCGAAAATATCGATGAGCTGATCTCCAAGACAGAATCCTTCCAGGAAGCCATGGAGGAGGCCGGACAGCCGGCAACACTTTCTGCATTTCTGGAGGAGATCGCACTGGTGGCAGATATCGATTCTGTTGATCCGGATCAGGATTATGTGTTGCTGATGACCCTTCACAGTGCCAAGGGACTGGAATTCCCCAATGTATTTATCGTGGGAATGGAGGACGGTGTTTTTCCGGGATATGCTTCCATCTGGTCCGGTGATCCGTCGGATATCGAGGAGGAGCGAAGGCTCTGTTATGTGGGAATCACCCGTGCCATGAAGGAACTGACTTTAACCTGTGCAAAACAGCGGATGATCCGTGGGGAGACTCAGTATAACCGTGTGTCACGTTTTGTAAGGGAGGTTCCACGGGAGCTGGTAGATCTTGGACATACCATTCAGGAGAAAAAGCCCAGGGTAGATGATATCGTATCTCCGAAAAGCGCCTATGCCCAGATGAAAATGAATTTCCAGGCAAAAACCAGCCTTCAGAAGAAGGATTTCACCGTTACCAAGGCAGCGAAGCTGGATTACGGAGTCGGTGATACCGTGCGCCATGTGAAATTCGGAGTTGGTATCGTGAAGAATATTGTAGAAGGCGGCAGAGACTACGAAGTGACGGTAGACTTTGACAAAGTCGGCGTGAAAAAAATGTTCGCCGGTTTTGCCAAGCTGAAAAAGATCTGAGAGTGATCTCTCCGGGCAGACTATTTCTGCAAAAAACTGTAAAAATCCGGCCTCAAGGTTGTAATTGGAAAACCGGTATGTTAGAATCAGTATCAGCGTAATTGAATTGCTGTGAAGTGAACAGTATCACCGGCACATATGCTGCCGGATACTGTGAGAGGGAATCGGGTAAAAAGCCTGAGCGGTTGCGGCCACTGTATACAGAAGAAGGGATTTCACATGCCATTGCAGAAACTCATGTGAGAAGGCGAAATCCCGATGTCAGAGAGATTCTGGAGAAAATTCTGATACATCATTCATGATCGGCTAAAAGATGAATGGTGTATCAGTTTTTATTTTGCGGAGTTTTTTCTGAGTCTGTAAGTCAGGAAACCTGCTTGACAGTATGTAAGTTGGAGCTTCCGTACAAAGTGTTCCGTGCAGATTTTATGAAGCCCCATCTTTTCGGTTACCCATAGGCAACAGGAGATAAAACAGGCGAAAAGAGAGGAAATGAAATGAAAAACAAGTATGTATCCACAAGAATCATGGCAATGGTAATGGCAGCGGCAATGACCGTATCAGCAGCTCCGGCTGTTTATGCCGCAGAGAGAGCAGACTCCGAGACCATCAAGGAAGACAACCAGCCGGCAGCAGAAGACAGTACAGAGTCTGCAGACACCGAAGATTCTTCCGCAGAGGCAACCAAGACAGAATATCCTCTGACCATCACAACCTATGATTACGATGGAAACGAAATCGAAACCACTTATGAAAAAGCACCGGAAAAAGTCCTTGCTGTATATCAGGGAAGCATTGAGACTATGCTCGCACTTGGTCTGGAAGACCACCTGGTAGCTACCGCAGGTCTTGATAATGAAGTTCCGGAAGATCTCAAAGAAGCATTCTCAAAAACAAATTATCTTGATGAATTTACCCCATCCCTTGAAACTGTAACAATGCTGGAGCCGGACATGATCTTATCCTGGAGCTCTCTTTTCTCTGATAAGAATCTGGGAAATGTAACAGACTGGATCGACAAAGGCTGCAACACCTACTACAACACCAATACTCGTCCGGACGGCGACAGAACACTGGAAAATGAATTCACAGATATCTTAAATATCGGAAAGATCTTCGATGTACAGGACAAAGCACAGGCTATCGTTGATGATGCAAAAGCAGTGATCGACAAAACTCTTACTGCAACTGCAGATGTAAAAGACAAACCAAGCGTAATGGTATTGGAGCCTCTTGGAGATGACATCACAAACTATGGCGTAAAGAGCCTTGGCGGAGATATGGTAACACAGTTAGGCGCAACTCTTGCAAACCCGGATGCTTCCACCGTTGGAAAAGAGGATATCATCGCAGCCAACCCTGACGTGATCTTTGTGGTTTACATGCCATATGCAGGAGATGATCCGGAAACTGTTAAGAACAGCCAGCTTGCAGTGATCCAGGATGATGAGTCCCTGAAGAGCCTTGACGCAGTAAAGAACGGACGTGTTTACCCGATCATGCTCAGTGAGATGTATGCAAGTGCAACACGTACCCAGGACGGAATCGAAACTTTTGCAAAGGGATTATATCCGGACGTAAATCTTGACTGATCGGAGAAAATGCAGTGAAAGAAACAAGCTTCACAGAGAAAAAAAGATAAGGTGCTCAGAACATCCATGTATGTGGCAGTTCTCATCGGACTTGCAGGATTCCTTATTTTTTCCATACTTGCAGCCATCACTTTTGGAAATGCGGATCTGTCACTGAAGGATGTATACAGCGTTATCGCTTATAAATTGTTTCATATAAAAAGTCTGTCCGCCTATGCGGAAGGCGCAGTTCATGATGTTGTGTGGCTGATCCGGCTGCCTAGAGTCCTTCTGGCTCTGGCAGTTGGAATGGCTCTTTCCGTGTGCGGCGTGGTGATGCAGGCTATCGTGCAGAACCCACTGGCAGACCCGTATGTGCTGGGTATCTCATCTGGTGCATCTCTGGGTGCCACACTGGCCATCATGCTTGGAATCGGAAGCTTTCTTGGTGGAAACTCTGTGGGAATCACAGCTTTCATTGGCGCGATGATCACTTCTTTTGCGGTGATCGCCATTGCAAACATGGGTGGAAAGGCAACTTCCGCAAAACTGATCCTTGCGGGAATGGCGGTCAGCGCAGTCTGTTCTGCTTTTTCCAATTTTGTCATTTATATTACCAATGACAAAAATGCGGCAACAGAAGTTATGAAGTGGAGCATGGGAAGTCTTGCCGGAGCAAGCTGGACCAGAGTGGGGGTAATGCTTCCGGTCACGCTGGTGTGCGTGGCTGTTTTCTGGACGCAGTACCGGAACCTGAATCTGATGCTTCTGGGAGATGACGTATCCATTACCCTTGGAACAGATCTGCACAGACTGCGGACTTTTTATCTGATCGTTGCTTCTGTTATGATCGGATTTGCCGTGTACTGTGCCGGTGTGATCGGATTTGTGGGACTGGTGATCCCTCATGTGGTCCGGATCCTTTTTGGAACAGATCACAGAAAACTGCTCCCCTTAAGTGCGCTTCTTGGTGCATCGTTTCTGATCTGGTGCGATGTGGCATGTCGTGTGATCCTTAAAAATTCCGAGATGCCCATCGGTGTGCTGGTATCCATTATCGGTGCTCCCTGCTTTATTTATCTGCTTGTGCGGAAATCCTATGGATTCGGAGGTGCCCGGTAATGAAGATCACCACAGAAAATATTCAGGTTGGCTTTCACGCCAGACAGATCCTGAAGGGAATCTCCATGGAATCCAAGGATAAGGAACTGGTAGGAATCATCGGACCAAACGGAAGCGGAAAATCCACTTTGCTGAAATGCATTTACCGTATTCTGAAACCAGACGCAGGAGCCGTGTATCTGGACGGCGAGGAGCTTCATTCCATGAGTGTTCGAAGCTCTGCGTAAAAAAATGGCCGTGGTGGCACAGCACAATTATTATAATTTTGATTTTACGGTCCGCGAGGTGGTTCTTATGGGGCGTGCGCCTCATAAAAAGACTCTGGAACGGGACAATGCAAAAGATTACCAGATCGTGGATGAAGCGCTGAAAACCGTACAGATGGAGGCGTTTGCAGACCGTACCTTTTCCACTCTTTCCGGAGGAGAGCAGCAGAGGGTGATCCTGGCAAGAGCACTTGCCCAGCAGACCTCTGCACTGATTCTGGATGAGCCTACCAATCATCTGGACATTACCCACCAGATCATGCTGATGGAGCTGGTGAAAAAACTTAATGTAACCGTGATCTCCGCTATTCACGATCTGAATATTGCAGCAGCATACTGTGATAAGATCTATGTACTGAAGGACGGAGTTCTGGAAGGTTACGGAACGCCGGAAGAAGTCCTGACCCCGGAGCTGATCCGCAGGATCTATAAAGTAGAAGCGGAGATCGTTTACGACAGCCGCGGAAAGATGCATATTTTGTTTTTATGATTCTGGCTGTGAGGCGGGATGCATAGAGGGAAAAAGATGAAAAAGATCGGGATTTTGACATGCCTTAATTCCAATGATGTGTGTACCAGGGCAGGATGTCTGTCTGCATTTCGGGAAAGAAGAGATTTTTTTTCCGGCTATCCGGAAGATACGATTCTGGCAGCTGTGATGACATGCAACGGATGCAAAGAAACCAATGCAAAAGAACCTGCTGAAGATGAGGGGATTTTGGAAAAGGCAGATCGGCTGGTCAGTGAAAAGATCAGCGTCATCCATGTCGGGGTATGCCGTCTGAATGAGGAAAAAAAGGAATGTCCGCGGATAACACAGATCTGCGGTCTGATAGAAGAACGCGGGATCAAAGTGATCCGAGGAACCCATAAAGAATAAGAGAAAACCGCCGTATCTTTCCGGAAATGCCGGAAATACGGCGATTTTTTTACAGAATGTTTCTGCGAAAATTTGTGTAAGTTCTGGTAAAACCAGACATATGGTGGTATAATAAGAACATTAAAAAAAGGCTCGGGTGCAGCGACCTCAAAAAACGCTGCGCTGCAGATTTACTGACAGAAAGTACAGCCGAACAGAAAGAAAGGATGGTGCAGTGTTATGAATTTAAATACAACAAAACTTGAAGAACTGCTCGCAACACTGAAGAAAAAAGAAGAAGAGAAAGATAAGAACACAGTCCTTTGGGTACTGGCGATCATCGGTGCTGTTGCAGCTGTTGCCGGTATTGCGTTTGCAGTATACCGTTTCTTCGCTCCGGATTATCTGGAAGATTTTGAAGAAGATTTTGATGATGACTTCGATGATTATTTCGAGGATGAGGAAGAGTAAGAACTTTCACTGCAGAGGCTGTTTTGAGCAGATCAGAATGGCTGTCTGTTATGTATGAATATGAGAAGCGGATAATTGAAGCCCCGGCGCGATACCGGGGCTTGATTTTTGAAGACGGACCGTGAAACGCTGGCGTTTCATGAGCAGACAGTAAAGAGGATCCTGAATGTTCGAATTATTGTCTGCTGGTTATAAAACAGAAAGAGGATTTATGAAAAAAGGTGAAATTTACGAAGGTATTATAGAAAAAGTGGAATTTCCAAACAAAGGTTTTGTTTGGGTTGATGACCAGAAAGTAATTGTAAAAAACGGAATCCCGGGACAGAAAGTCCGGTTTATGATCAATAAGAAACGTTCCGGCCGGGCGGAAGGACGTCTTCTGGAGGTCCTGGAGAAATCTCCGTTGGAGACAAGAGAACCTGCCTGTCAGGAGTTTCCGGCTTGTGGCGGCTGCATGTACCAGACCATGAGCTATGAGGCACAGAAGGAGATGAAGGAGCGTCAGGTGAGGGAACTTCTGGATGGGGCAGTAAGAGAGAGCCTGGCTAAGATCGGGAAGAATGGTGATGGGACAAAAGAAGCTGAGGCTGCAGAGCATTTATATCACTGGGATGGGATCTACGGCAGTCCCATTGAGTTCGGGTACCGCAATAAGATGGAGTTTTCCTTTTGGGGATGAGTATAAGGATGGGCCGCTGTCCCTTGGGCTTCATAAGGGTTTTCTCTGCCCGTTCGGCTGGCTGCAGGAGCTTTTGCATAAGATTCCCTCTCCCAAGCTGTCAACCAGACGCCTGAAACCGCTGCGCTATATCAAATATGCGGTACTGCTGATCATGGTCGTACTGCTTCCGGCTGTTATTGTCAACACATCCGGCATGGGGGATCCGTTCTTCTGCAAGTACCTGTGTCCGCAGGGCGTACTGGAGGGCGCAATTCCGCTTTCTCTTACAAACGCGGGCATACGAGCTGCTTTGGGAAAGCTGTTCAGCTGGAAATTCTGCATTCTGCTGGCAGTTGTGGTAGGCAGCGTGGTTTTTTACCGCCCGTTCTGCAAATGGCTGTGCCCCTTGGGGGCGGTCTATGCACTTATGAATCATGTGTCCCTGTTTCAGATGCGCGTTGACCGCGATACATGTGTTTCCTGCGGTGCCTGCGCAAAAGCGTGCCCGATGGATGTGGATATTACCAAAACACCAAACCACGCGGAGTGTATCCGCTGCGGTAAGTGTATAAAGTCTTGTCCGACCAAAGCGATCTGCTATCAGTACGGTTTCGGCGACAAGTCAAAAACAGAAATCAAGGAGAATTGACAATGAAACGTTTTTTTGCATGGATCACAGCCCTTCTGATGCTGCTCTCCCTCGCTGCTTGCAGCAGTACACAGACAAGCACTGCGGCAGCTTCCCAGCAAGCATCTACTTCTGAGACGGGCAAGTCTGAAAATGAGCTTATCGCAGAGGAAAACGATATTCTGGCGGCAAATAACGCCCTGTGGGAAAAGGTTTTTGCCTCCATGGACAAGAATGTTACCGACACCACACTAAGCAGCAATTACGGTGATATTCTTATGAGTGCGTTGGAGCAGGCGAAGGACCAGTTCACCGATGAAGAATACGCTGCTTTAAAGGTCGATGTGGACAAAATCCGTGAGATCGAAACACAGATCGCAGCACTGCCGCAGGATGAAGCTGCCAGCCAGTCTATGACGCAGACGGCCAGCACATTCCCGCAGTTTGAAGGAAAGGATTTGGACGGCAACAGCGTAAGCAGCAGTCTTTTTGCCGATAATGCGTTCACCGTTGTAAATTTCTGGTTCAGCGGCTGCAAGCCCTGTGTGGACGAGATGGACGACCTTAACGCATTGAATCAGCGCATTCAAGAGCAGGGCGGCGAGGTGATCGGTATCAACACAGAAACTCTTGATGGCAACGCGGACAACATTGCCGCTGCCAAACAGATTCTGGAACAGGCCGGGGCTGCATTCCGCAACATCTATTTTGACTCTGCCAGTGATGCCGGTAAGTTTGCCCTCGGCATTATGGCCTTCCCCACCACCTGCGTTGTGGATCGTCAGGGCAACATCGTTGGGGAACCGATTATGGGCGGTATTGATAAAGAGGATAACGCTGCCACACTGCAAAAGCTGATCGATGAGGCTCTTGCGCAGTCGCAGCAGTAAATAAGAAAATAGCTTACAAACTCGCAGCAGTCATGGATACGAAAGTACCCTTTGGCTGCTGCGAGTTTGTATTTTGCTGCGCCGCCGTGTGGCGGTCTATATCCCCTGCTCCAGGGCTTACTGCCCGGTTTGCTTTCCCTCTATAGCATATATTTTGTCTTTTCGATTGTATATCAGCATTTTATACTTGACAAAGTCAAGCGTATAGACTATACTCTTTTACGAAAGGAGATGCTGCATCCACCATGTATCAAAAGACCCTTTCCTACTACATCGCCATGCTGTACCGCAGCTTTGCGGATTTCACAGGCGACAAGCTGCAGGAAGTCGGACTAAATTTCGGGCTTTTGTTTTTTATTGTATATATCGGAAAAAAGCCGAACTGTACGCCTTCGGAATTGACAAAAGCGTTGTCCCTTGACTGGGGGCACAGTCAACGGTGCATCAATCGTCTTACTGACGATGGCTTTATTACCAAGGAAAAATCAGGGCGTCACTATCTGCTCAACCTGACAGAACGCGGGCAGGAGGCTTTTGAAGCCGCCCACCGGATATTCTTTGACTGGGACGACAGATTTATGACGAATCTGACTGCGAAAGAAAAGGAACAGCTGCTTGCCTTATTGGAAAAAGCAACAGAAAGGATACCGCACCATGTACGAAACGATTAACAGCCCCATCAATTACGGCGGTTTGGAATTGAAAAACCGCATCATTTTTGCCCCTACCACCTTTGGCCTTGCGGAGGACGAATACTTTGAAAAGATCCGCAAGATCGCCGCAGGCGGCTGCGCCATGGTTATCATCGGTGACGTCCCCGTCGGCAAAAGCCAATTTGAGAAATCTCTTTTTGATAAAAAAGGCTTCGCCCATTATCAGAAGCTGGGATATCGATCCGCTGAGCAAAGTGCTGGTCTTCTCCGATAATCTCGACCTGGCCAAAGCCGTCGATCTGTATCGCCACTTCGCCTCGCGGGTGAAGCTCAGCTTTGGGATCGGCACCCGTTTAACCTGCGATCTGCCACAGGTTAAACCGCTCAATATCGTGATTAAGCTGGTGGAATGTAACGGCAAGCCGGTGGCGAAACTCTCCGACAGCCCGGGGAAAAACCATCTGCCACGATAAGGCCTTCGTCCGCGCCCTGCGCGAGGCTTTCGACCTGCCGCCGATTAAAAAGGCAAGCTAAAAAAACATGGCCCGACGGCATTCTGCTATCGGGCCAATCAATATCACTCCTGCGGCAAACGGCTCTGACGACCTCGGCAAAATACTCCGCGCCAGTTAGCAATATCTCATCATTAAAGTCGTAGCAGGCATTATGCAACGGTGTATTGCCCTGAGCATCTGAACTATCGCCGTTGCCTAAAAAGATGAAACAGCCGGGGATTTTTTGCAGAAAAGCGCCAAAATCCTCCGAAATCATCATCTGTGCGACGTTGCCGTCCACCTTCTCAGCCCCTACCACGTTAATCGCAGCGGTGACCGCCACATCAACGCATTGCTGCCAGTTCACCGTTGGCGCAAATTCATGGGTATAGCTGAACTGGCACGTCGCACCGTGCATCGCGCAAATCGCTTCGCTAATGGTACGCATTCGTTCTTCGAGCAGCATCTGTACCTCCGGTGCAAAGCTGCGCGTATCCCCTTTGATTTCGACGTGCGTCGGAATCGCATTGCGGATGCCATCGGTGTGCAGTTCAGTACAGGAAATGACCGCTGGCACGTTCGGATCAACATTTCGCGAAACAATTGTCTGCAAAGCCAGGATGATTTCCGCCGCAATGACCAGCGGATCTTTCGCCATATGCGGCCGCGCCGCATGCGCTCCCTGCCCTTTAATACGAATAATAAAGTTATCTTCACTGGCCATAATGCCACCGACTCGCGTGGCGATAGTCCCGGCTTTCATACCCGGCATATTATGCAGACCGTAGATTTCCTCTATGCCAAAGCGTTCAATAACGCCATCGTCCATCATCGCTCTGGCGCCATAGCCAGGTTCCTCAGCAGGCTGAAAAACAAAGCAGACCGTGCCGTTAAAATTCTGCCGCTGCAATAGCAACTGCGCCGCGCCCAGCGCAATGCAGGTATGACCATCATGTCCGCAGCCGTGCATCCGCTCGGCGGTCATGGAGCGGTAAGACCAGTCTCCCTGTTCGGTCAATTGAATGGCATCGATATCGGCACGAATAGCGATAACGCCCTTCCCGTCGCCGCATTTCAATCTCCCCACCACCCCGGTTTTGCCAATATCGCGGTGCACCTCAATGCCCATAGCTTCGAGCTTTTCGGCAATAAACCGTGAAGTATTCTGCTCCTCGAAGGCGCTTTCCGGATGGGCATGCAAATAGTGACGCCAGGCGATAAGCTGCTGCTTTAGCTGTTGCTGATTCATTCTCTGCTCCTGTAAACATTAGTCCATACGCTGGGCGCGCTGTAAAACCACCTGCAGCAGCACATTGGCGCCAGCAATCAGATCTTTGGCTGCGCTATGTTCTTTGACGTTATGGCTAATGCCATCGACGCAGGGGACAAAAATCATCCCGGCGGGACATACCGACGCCATAAATTGTGCATCGTGTCCGGCGCCGCTTGGCAAACGTCGGTAACTGAGCGCCTGACGCTCCGCCTCGGCTTCCACCGCATTGACGATCTCATCGGCAAAAATGACCGGATTAAAGCGCACCAGTGAGCGGCTGGTTATCTCCACGCCCTCTTCCTGCGACGTTTTCGCGACAAATTCGGCCAATTGCTGCTCCGCCAGACATAAGATCGCATTATCGGTATTGCGGAGATCCACTGACATGACGACATGGTTGGGAATGACGTTGATTAGATTAGGCTTCACGCTGAAATGTCCAACGGTAGCTACTTGATCGCCACCAAGGCTTAGCGCCAGCTCACGGGCAAAAACAGCGATTTTCGCAGCCGCCAGCCCGGCATCACGTCTCATGGACATTGGGGTAGTACCCGCATGATTCGATACGCCTCTCAGGGTAAATTCCTGCCACGAAATACCCTGTACGCCGGTAACCACGCCAATATCAATCTGCTCTTTATCAAGAATTGGTCCCTGTTCGATATGCAGCTCAACGTAGCTATCTACCGCCATATCTCCCGGCTGACGTTCGCCTTTATAACCAATGTTACGCAGCGCTTCATCGAGCGTGATACCGTCGAGATCTTTTGCCGCGAGCGCCTGCGCCAACGGATACTCGCCGGCAAACACCACGCTGCCCATCATATCGGGCTGAAATCGCACCCCCTCCTCGTTAGTAAAGAAGGTTACCGCCAACGGTCGTCGGGTGCGGATCCCGGCATCCTGGAGGGTGGCAATCA
>ENA-OQHF01000611-OQHF01000611.1-human-gut-metagenome-genome-assembly--contig:-NODE-611-length-21314-cov-3.654647_pt1 | contig 21314 bp, 13 predicted proteins | sample MGYA00242559_ERZ504709 | MGnify/ENA primary metagenome ERZ504709 (study PRJEB26092, sample SAMD00036203) | human gut metagenome | host: Homo sapiens | study: EMG produced TPA metagenomics assembly of... | reverse complement strand
AGTCATTCATACACAATGCTTATATGCTTGAACGATTTATTTGCGTGTTTGGGATTAGCCCAGACCCGCAAGTTATTGACAAACTTTTCAAAGAACTCATTTTATTTACTGCCAGAGCCGCTTAGGCGTGGCGAATTTTTAACGAACTATTGATTATATTTAATCCCGATACATCTATTTTTATGAAATGAGTTAGATGGGATTTATTCCAAGGTACTCTATATAATCTTCTTGATAACTGTCCTACTGTATAATCAATAGAATTTTAGATCTGTAAAATATTGTCCATCTCCATATCTTGCATGTTTTATCCCTACAGATGGTAGGAGTTGTTTACTTTCCATAATGCTTTTATAACCATTTTCTGTTGTATAATGAATTAATATTTCTGAATTCGATGATTCGTCATATACAACTTTTGAAGTTGATTGATATGTTGAAACATCGTTTGGTGTTTCTGCTATTACATCCGGCACAGAGTTTAATGCTCCGGTTTCTCCTACAGGTGTATTCTTCCATGAGAACATTCCTCTTCCCTGTGCGATGGTATTTCCATGCCAGAAGTTCTGTCCTTTGGCGATGGCTGTTCCTCCTCCAAAGACTCCTCCTAGTGCGCCTCCACACATCGCTCCGGAAAAAGCCCCCATAGTCCCGTTTCCCAATGCATTGAGAAAACCTCCTCCTGCCATGAGTGTATTTCCTGTTCCGAGCGTGAATCCTGAAGCGGCTCCTCCCACCATTCCTGAAATCGCTCCACCGATAAATCCTGCCCCTCCGACAGCTCCTCCGACCAGTGGTCCCAGTGCCCCTGCGGCGGCTCCCACACCGAAGTATCCAAGAAACTGCCCAAAGTTACTAATATTATCCCAATGTGTTGCTACATTGATGGCTCCACCTATAATGGCTCCCGCTATGATCCATCCGATAATTTCCCCGTTCTTGTCCACATAGCACAGGGGTCTGTTCATACAGTATCCGTACCTGTTCATGGCCTGTGTAAAGTCCGGCAGCTGTACGTAGGGGTCCGGACTCAAGAATCTTCCCAGTATCGGGTCGTACAGTCTCGCATTCATGTGGATAAGCCCGAATTCATTTAGGTGTTCATGTCCTGTAAACCCTCTTCCTGTCATCAGGCTTGGCACTTCTGTACCGGTATAGATTTCCTGTGTATCGGGATCTCTTCTGCTTCCCCATGCATCGAAGCTGTTTTCCTCGATGATGTTTCCTTTGTTGTCTGCCACCTGCAGGATACTTCCCAGATAGTCTCTGTGCAGGAATCGGATTTCGGTTTTCCCTTCCTTTCTGACGAGGAGTGCAGGCGCTTCGTAACAGTCTCCTCCTACATAGAGCCTTTCCTCCGTTCCGCTGCTGTCGCAATGGGCTTCATAGTTCCCTCCAAGGTAATACTTTGTGTATACCGTCTTTCCCTCTTCGGTCATTCTCATCCGTACCCTGTCAAACTGAGAATTGTAGGTGAATTCCGCCTTTCTGTTTCCTTCCTCTATCCATGCGGGTCTGTCTGCGGCAGTATATCCCACCTGTAGTCCGCTGTGTATGCAGGCTTCCTTTTCCGGTGTATTTCCTGTAGCGGCATAGGGTCGGTTGGGGTTGGTATATACCATGTCTCCTGCATCCCCTTTGCGTATGATGTTTCCGTCGGGTGTGTATTCCACCTTTTTCCCGGCATAGAGGGTCAGTCTCTGCAGAGCATCGTATTCAAATAGTTCTGTCCTGTTTCTCAGTGCATCCTGTCTGCTCTTCAGGTTTCCGGTTACAGCATCAAATTCGTATCGCTGGTCCATCAGTACCTTTCCGTTTCCGTACAGGATACGTCTTTGGGTGGGGAATCCCCATTCATCGAATTCATACCTTCTGTCGTATTCCCCGGTAGCGATTCGGGTAAGCTGTCCGTGTCTGTCCTCTTCGCCGTAGCTGTATACACAGGTTCCGTCGTCCAGATACACTCCGGTCAAGGTTCCGTTTCTGTAAACCAGCTGTTCAGTACAGAGTTTTCCGTACTGTGAAGAATAGGAGATGGTAGAAAGCATTCCGTCTTCTGTATATCCGTATGTCTTCTCCAGCCGGTATCCGTCGGGTGCTTCTTCCCTGACACTTTCCACCCTTCCGTATGCATCGTAGGTGTAGTAGGTGGCAGTACCGTTGTCGGAAACGGCGGAGAGAAGCAGGTCTTCGTCTTCGGCATAGGTATATACAGTGGTAAAGTCGGGGTGTACCAGTCTGGTGATACGTCCGTATCGGTCATATTCCCTTACCACCTGTCTTCCGTCGGCATCGGTTTCCCTGCATACGTTTCCTTCCTTATCGTATTCGGTTCTTCGTATTCCTGCACTCGGATCCTTGATGGCAGTCCGTCTTCCATATATGTCGTAGTAGAATCTTGTCTGTACACTGTCTGCTGCCACTATTACGAGCGGCTGTCCGTCTGCGCGGTAGAAGTAGGCAATGCTTCCCCCTTCATCGGCTGTGCCTGTCATCAGTCCGTCTGCACTGTACTGTCGGATGTGTCGTATTCCGTTTTCCGTGAGGGTATCTGTCAAGGCTCCGTATGCACACGAGTCCACTTTTCCGGATGCATAACGTGTAGAGGTTTTCCGGTCGTATCGGTCGTAGGTATACTGGTTCCACAAGGTAGGAATACTGTCCTTGTCCGGCAGGGATTCTTTGACAAGCAGTCCTGTTTTCGTGTCATATACCTTGTCAGTCTTCAGTTCCTTTCCGTCGAAACGTGTGGTTGCGGTGCGTACCTCCCGTTTCAGTGCATCGTAGTAGGTCTTGACAAGCGGATTTCCTGTTTCTGCTGCGGTTATGCGGAACAGTCCGGGTTCTTCGGGGCTGCTCCATGCGGTTGCGGTCTGTTTCTTTCTGCCGTCCGGATAGGTGGTCTTCAGAAGGTTTCCCCATTCATCATATTCATACCGTGTGGTTCTTCCCTTGTGGTCTGTATCGCTTAGGGGCAGTCCGGTTGTTTCATCGTAGCGGTGTGTTACGTGAAATCCCATCGGGTCTGTTTCCTTGACGAGTTGTCCGAGGTCGTTGTATTCAAACTGTGTCTTCAGCCATTGGTCGGATTCATAGTTGCACTGTGAATGGGCTGTCATTTGCCAGTTTGCATTGTATTCAAACTTTTCCTGTAGGGATTTCTTTCCGTTGATACGCTCGGTTCTGCTTACGGGCAGGTATCGGTCGTCGTAATCGATATGGATTGTTTCTACGAAAAGAGAATCATCCCGCATCTTTCGGGTTTCCACAGAATCCTGGACTCCTAACAGATACAACGAACCGTCATCTACGTTCCGGTAGCTGTACGTTGCCTGTTCGGTATAATGTCCGGACGAAACGGAAGAGTGCAGTATCTGTCCATAGTCGTTATATTCATATTTTCCTATCGTAGTAGTTTCGTTCAGAACATTTTCTGTGGTTTCCTGCTTCAGGGTCAGCAATGCGATTCTGTTGGATTCCCTTTTCAGATCATAGATTCGCTTAATGGTATCTGTGGGAGTGGATTTTTTCCAATTCACTTCCCAGTAGCTCTATATCGTAGGTCGAAGTCATGGTACGGTCGTTGACCATATCTTCCGTCTCTATTTGCTGAAAGCCTCTGAATCCCATTCCGGTACGGTGAAACACTGCATTGGTGTATTTATAGTATTCCCACGATAATGTTTGGTTGTTTTCGGTATTTTTGATCCATGCCGGTACAAACAGATGAGGATTCATGATGGTATAAGGATATCCTACATATTGGATAGCTCCCGGATTTTGGACGTACCGGGTGGCATTGGTCGTCATGATATCCACATAGGTCATGATTGGAATTTACTCCATAGCTGTCAGTCAGGTTGTGCAGCATTCTTGCTTCCTGTTCATTGTGGGAGTAGTTATACACATGCAGTTTCTCGTTGTCCACACAAATCAGTCCTCCCGACCAATAATAGGACTGGGCTACATTGGCCACAGCAAACTGAGCTGTCAGATTATCTAAATATTGGGTGGAACGCATATTGGGAGTCTGGCTGATTTTGCCGTTCTCGTTCAGATATACATCCACTTTTCCTCGCTGGTTGCGCAACAGGTCGGGAAGTCCGTCGCTGTCTACATCCACCAGCATGAAGTTCAGCCCCACCGTTTCATGGAAACAATAGAACAGTTCTTCTGTGTGTACTTTAAATCCGGGGTTTTCTGCACTGTACGAAGAGTTTCCTGTCGACATAAGGAAAAGCCACTGTTTACCATTTTCCACATTCCAGTCGAATGTAATCAGAGCACGATCCGGTGTATGGGGGTCAATATGACATACATTACCCGAAGCATCTTCGTAATATTTGTATCCGCTGGCACTGGTACTTTTCAGGTTGTTTTCATTGTTGCAGGCTCCATAACAGATTCCGTCGCCAAAATGCTTGTATCCTTCCTTGCAGTGTACCCGGCGAGGACCTAAGATGATATCAATGTTTCCGTCTGCATTCATATCAGCCAACATCAATTCCCTGTCTTTGCTATTAATTTCTTCAAAATTGAAGTACATGATGTTAAGGGCATTGGAGTAGGCCAGTTGCTTGAAACCGTTACCAGTAAACTCGTAAACATAAGTACCGTTGATATTAATCAAGCAGATATCCGTCTTGCCGTCTCCATTGTAATCCATTGGAATCAAGCGGTCGGCATGTCTTACTTTAGAAGTATCAATAGGATATAGGGTAAAATCAAAGCACTCGTTGTCATAAAGAGTCTTTCTGTTATCCAAATCGACTAACAAGGCACGGAGGGGATATTGGTATGTCTGAATGTAGCAACTCGAAATAGCCAGGAGTTCTGCTTTTCCATCACCGTTGAAATCACCGAAAACACATTGCCGTTCGTGTACATATCCGTCTTGCTCCGGATAGATATAATCTGTATGGCATGCAGGATTTATTTGACTATCATAAATGGTTACTTTCAGTGTATCCTCTCGTATGAATAAAATTTTTTTTGCGTGATATAGTTGATTTTTACCGGTACATCAATACCGTCTCCATTTTATATCAATGGCTTTCCAACTGTTTGAATCCTTTCCCGGCAGTAAAGACTACAGGTTCGATAGACATATCACTCAGGTCTTTGTAGACCAGCAGCTCTTGTTTTTCATTATATTCGCCTTGATTAGGTATGGGGTAAGTTATCAGTCCGTCGCTATTGGAAGCCTTGCTGAATTTTCCTCTTGATATGGCAAGAGAAGAATAGCCGGTTTGTCCTTGTTGCGAATTGTAGTAGTATTTGGACAGATAATGCGTGTTATCGTTCAAGAACTCAATGCTGCGTTCGTTTCCATAGCTGAAGCGTAGGGGATTCAGGCGATGGTTGGAAGTTTCGCATTCCAAGCTGTCCGGTAAATAGACTCCCCTATTTTGATAGCTAATCCGATATCGGCGCCAGAGATTGCCTTTGTAAAATGAAGAAACATTTTCCAATAATTTGCTGTATTTAAATGGCTTTCCATCTGCATAACGTGTGATACCGGACGGTATATCACGGTAATTAAATACAATGGAGTCATTGTATACCCCCTGAGTTTCTCCATACCGGATTGTCCGGATGTAGGGCAGATTGTCTGCTTGCATGTAGGTGTACAGTATCGAACGTCCTTTACGATTAGTGTACGAAGTCATTACATAACTGAACGGCGCTTGTGGGGAATTTTCAAATACGGCTGTATTTCCATCCGGATAGTACACTTTCAGGCGGTTTTCCGATTCTCTGTTTACCCGTATGAATCCCTGTTCACTTTGCCAAGTGTCGGTACCGGTCTTGATTAGTCGCATACCGTCCAGCATCAGTTTGTCGTCTTTCAAGGAGAGAGGAGTAGCTTTCCCGTCGTAGTAGATGCTGCCAGCTACGTGGGTAATGCCTGATAGTCCACGGATATTCCATCCATATCCTAATGCGGTTTCGTGCTGTTGACTATTGTACATAAAGGACAGACGGGGTTGGAACCCTTCTGTATCAGGGTGCACATCGATAGGGATGGTATAACTGACCGCACCGCTTGGAGTGAGGCTGTATTCTATTGGTATTTCACCGACATCGCAGTTCTTGTTGCCGTTACTCGATACAACTGCCACTTGTGCCTTACCGGAGAGGCTAAGCAGAAAGGCGGTTGCCATGATTATTATTTTTTGTGTTATCTGATACATATTCATTTATTTTTTATGATAGTTTTTACTCTATTTCCCGAGTTATCGTATTGGTATTGTATCGGACTGTAATTCGGGCTTTCGGGCTTTAGATTGGGTTCATCAGGGATGCTGGGTACTAAATCAGCGATTACGGTTGTTTGGATGGTCCCATTGGGGATAGAACCGTTGGAATACTTGTAACCTGCCGTAACGATATAATAGGAGCCCGTAGACAGATTGGGAATACTTAGGTAGGCTTGACCTATGGAAGCCCCTTCTGGCATACCCAGACTGATAGGGTCAAAGTTTGGATTCAAAAAATCATGTTCTTCGAATGTGGCAACCCATTTGAACGAGAGTTCTCCCTCCGACCAGTCCCCGGCTTCTCCTTCTTGTGCTTTCTTCAGTACATAGAGGGTAGTATAACCCGGTCCTGCTGAATAGTCTGTTTTCCAATTATGGATAATGAGATTCCCCGGTGAGGATAGGTCGAGCTGATAATATACAGCCTTTCCTTGCGTATAGCGATACTCATTTCCTTGAGGGGGAATATAACGGAAGTTGTAATAATAGTATGCCCCAGGTGGCTTTTCGCCTGTATTACGTTTGTCAGTAAATATAGACCTGTTACCAGATAAGACAACCGGAATGGCATCATCGAAGAACGTGCCGTATTTTTTCTATTGTTTGTGCTTGCATTGTCAGTCCGTAAAATAGGGTCAGTACAATGAGTTGCACTCGCTTGAAAATAATGTGTAGTGTCATATTCTATTTTCTTTTACTTGAACTGATTAGTCTATGCCATGCTTCCCGAAGGAAGCAATGGCATAGTACTTGTTTGACTCAATTTTGTTGTTCGCTTACATCGCACTTCCGCCCAATGCGCCTAACACGGCAGATGCCACTGCGATGATTACTTTCAAAATGGTGTCCCATATACCTTTCTTCATTGCCATAATTTGCTCCTTTCTTTAAATGGTGAATAAATGTGTTCGTTCTGTCGTTTCAAGCTTGATGACAGTGCAAAGGTAAATTATTTGTTTTATTTTTGTGTATCATGTTTACAAAACCGTTAAACCTATTTCTATTTTTAAACAGATACATCGTTATTGCCGAAGTCGCGGTATTCGGATTCCTGTATCTTTTTCCGCTTCCGCAGGACACTAGCGCGTATCTTTCCCAATGCACGTAGGATAAGTTCCATGCGTAGAAGGGAATCGTCTATTTCAGTAATAATAAGCCGTTTCCTATTTTTTCCGGTATGCCTGCATTCTTTCCGATACTGCCTGCTCCGCTTCTTGCGGCACTCCTTGCAGTATTTGTCAAAAATTCGTGTACGGTGATTGTAGTAAAAGTTCTCGGAGGAAAGCTCGCGCTTGCAGCATGCACAAATGCGGGCAGAAGTAGCTGTGGTATTCATAGTGATGGATTGATTATTTCTTGAAAACAATTTGATTTATTAAAACAATAAGCTATATTTGTCGAGGCAAATATAATTATGTTTTCAATTATAAAACAATTAAATTTATAGTTTAACCCCAAAAAAGATGGATGCACTGTTCAATGTAACTGATATAGTGAAGCGAGCCAAAGAAGTTATGGGCTTCAAGACGGATGTGGAACTCGCCAATTATTTAGGAGTATCGCGTTCTACATTAAGTAACTGGTGTGCAAGAAATAGTATCGACTTTCCACTGCTGTTGGAGAAGATGAAAGAGGTAGATTACAACTGGCTGCTGGTAGGGAAGGGAACTCCTCACCGCGATACACACCTCTGCCAGTTGGGAAGGTATACGGGAGAGGTGGAAACTATATACATTCCGAAAACACCGGAGATGAAGGACGACCGCTATGTACAACTATATGATGTGTCGGCAGCTGCCAACCTGCGTACCATGCTGATGAACCGCAACCAATATGTGTTGGGAAAGATTGTTATTCCTAATATATCTTCGTGCGACGGAGCGGTATATGTAAGCGGAGACAGTATGTATCCACTGCTGAAATCGGGTGACATTATTGGTTTCAAGGAAATCAGCGATTTTCATCATCTTATCTATGGAGAAATGTATCTGGTATCGTTCTGTCTGGATGGTGATGATTACTTGGTGGTGAAATATGTTAACCGGTCAGAGAATCCGGGATGTATTCTGCTGGTAAGCTACAATCCACATCATCAGCCGATGGATTTGCCAATAGAGAATATTCAGGCAATGGCTATCGTGAAGTTCTCTATCCGCAAGAATATGATGTAAAAATGCTTTCATTCATAAGTTTGTCAAATCGGAAGTACATCCCATGATAGTCGCTGCAAGGTTTCAATTTCACTCGAGACACAAAAAGGAAGAAAAGAATCGAGTAGGAGGAACGGGATTAATTCCCGTTCCGACCTCTCACACCACCGTACGTGCCGTTCGGCATACGGCGGTTCCCTAATTAACCTTTAAACACAGGATGATAGTACATCTTAAAAGTAGGGTAACCAGCTCGAAGCAAACGCTCATCCGACAAAGCCGCTTGTACAGTGGGATGACTTGCCATTCGCCAGTATTTCTTACGACAAAAGGCAGCCATTCGCACACGGCTCTCATCGGGAATAAGCTTCTTCAGATTTCGATACCGGGTTCGGACTCGTTTCCAAGACTTCCAAATACACATCCGTATGCGATGACGGAGCCAACCGTCCCATTCCTTTATCCTACTTTTGAGACCTGCAAACTTAAAATAGTTGAGCCAACCACGGATATACCAAGTCAAACGTTGTTTACGATATTCGGAGCTCCAGCCGTTATTACGGCTGGTGAGTTCACGTATCTTAATCTTCATCTTCTTGATACTATCGACATGGATGTAGAATTGGCATTTGCCATTTCTACGACCAAAGGCATAGGAAAGGAATTTGATGTCACGCATATAAGCAACATGGGTCTTATCCTTATTCACCTTTAGAAAAAGTTTCGTTTCAATAAAGGGAAGCAGATTATCCAATGTGCGTTGGGCGGAACGACGGCTTTTACAAAAGATGACCAAGTCATCAGCATACCGAACGAACAAATGCCCACGTCTCTCCAGTTCCTTGTCCAACTCATTAAGCATTATATTGCTTAATAAGGGGCTCAATGGACCACCTTGAGGAACTCCGACCGGACTGTCCTCTTTCTTGCCTCCTATAAGTTCAGATATTTATGAATCAGAGAAATGACACGACCGTCTTTGATGGTACGTGACAGGATTGCTATCAACTTACTATGGCAGAATGTATCAAAGAATTTCTCCAAATCCATATCGACCGTGAACACATAACCGGCAGAGATATATTCGCCACATTTTAATAACGCATCATGAGCACTACGATGAGGGCGGAAACCATAGCTGGCTGGTGAAAATTGAGGTTCATAAAGAGGTTGAAGCACTTGTGAGATGGCATTGCTGAATCAAACGGTCAACAACCGTGGGGATACCCAAGTTACGTGTCTTCCCATTCGACTTGGGAATCTCCACACGACGCACGGGGTTCGGATGGTAGTTACCATCATAAATGGAAGTTATTAGCTTATTCTTGTGGCAACGAAGATAAGGAAGCAACTCGTCCACTTCCATACGGTCAATGCCGCCACTACCCTTGTTACTCTTTACCTGTTTATAAGCAAGGTTTAGATTAGAAGGGGAAAGAATGTATTCCAATAACTCTCCTTTTTCATGTTTAATGGCTGTAAGATGATTTTCAGTTATCCCAATGAAAGTCTGCATACCAATCAGCACTTCAGGTTCCACCCTCTGCGCCGATTGGTCGGATAGAGTTTCTATGTTCTGCTTTCTTCCCATCATAAGGTAACATTCAGGTATCTTACATAATTAAGGTTCAGCCCTTCCCCATTATGGTGAGTAACAGGTACTATGGCTTCGGCTGACTTCTCACGACAAATCTTGTTTCAACCAGATACAGTTGTGGTGCATCTGTACGTGAGACCTCCCCAGATAAGAACGTACGCTTTCATCTCATATACCCTCTGATTCTACTACATAGGGATTCGGATAGTTATAGGACTTTATTTTGTTTAGCAAACTTGTCCTCCAAATGTAGCCTTATAATCAGTTTCTGTTCGTAGAGCCGAGAGTTTGCCGCCAGCTTCCTTCAGATTCCTCCTCGCGAAGGACACCCTTGCCTTGGGCTAACGATTCCCACTATCAGGGCTCGTTCGGGACTTACACCCTATAGCGCACGCCCATGCTGGGCGTACTAAAAAAGTCCGGCTTCTTTACAGAAACCGGACTTCCACACATAGTCAGCCTATATTAATTCAAAATAATTTCGTCTACAAATAAGTATCCCGGATTACCTTTTCCACCATGCCATGCTGGAATACTCTTTTCCGACAAAGCTTTTACTTTGACATAACGTGTCTTTACCGGAGTAAAGTTCAAGGTATGTACGTAAATCTGGTTCGGATCAGTTTCCTTCATTGCCGGATAAGACTCTGAAGCGACCTGTTTGAATGCCTTATTATCATCCGAAACCTCAACAGAAATACCTCTGGCATCGAATATCCAGTCACCTTTTTCTACACAGGCACGCAATGTCATCGAACTGATTTCTGTTGCTTCTTTCAAGTCGATAACTGCCTCCATATCATTCTTATAAAACGCAATCCAATGACCAGTCTTATAATTGCGGTTACCAGTCATACCATCTACCAAGGTAGGCGCCCCATTAAATTCATATGCTTTATTAATGGGCTGAAGCATAGAAATAGGTTTGGCAGTCGATTTACTGAAAGAAATAGTATCACAAGTAATACGTGAATTGCCTTCCGGACGCACTGCTGTCATACGCAATACACAAGCCTGGTCAATTGACAGTCCATCTTCATATTTCAAAGAGGCTGCTGTCGGTTCTGTCCCGTCGAGTGTATAGTATATCGGAGCATTGTCAACGGTATATGCACTGACATCCAACTTACCTGTTTCCTGATTTGGAGCAATATTGACTTTCACATCCAAAATATGAGTAGCATAGTTCCAGCCCTTCAGCTTGTAAATATCCATCAGGCGCACTGTACGCTTCAAGAATCCCTCGTAATCTTTCTTCTTATCAGGAGCACTCCACTGAGTTTCGCAAAGAGCAGCCATACGTGGCAATACCATATACTGTGCCTGTGCAAAAGTAGGTATATATTCTGTCCACAGATTAGCCTGTACACCGGTAATGTATTTCTGTTCTTCCGGAGTCAAGGCAGACGGCATTGGCTCGTAGCTATATACTCTTTCCATAGGCAAATAACCTCCGATAGCCAACGGTTCTGTTTCTGTATCCTTAGCCTGATAATAGTCAAAATACAAGTATGTATTCGGAGTCATGATAACATTATGCTTCTGGCGTGCAGCCTCAATACCTCCGGATTCACCTCTCCATGACATAACAGTTGCATTAGGAGCCAGACCACCTTCCAAGATTTCGTCCCATCCGATAATGTTACGTCCATGTTCATTCAAGAACTTTTCTGCTTCTCTTATCACATAACTTTGCAGGTATTCTTCTTTTGAATGTTTGCTGTCGCCTTTGATACCCAAAGCCTTGATTCTAGCCTGACATTTCGGACAAGTTTTCCATTTATCTTTCGGACATTCATCTCCACCTACATGAATATATTCTGACGGGAAGATTTCAATAATTTCAGCCAGCACATCCTTAATAAACTGAATTGTTTTGTCATTTCCGGCACATAGTACATTATCAGAAACGCCCCACATACGCCAAACTTCATACGGACCACCTGTACATCCTAGTTCCGGATAAGCAGCCAATGCAGCCTGCATATGTCCCGGAAGGTCTATTTCAGGAATAACAGTTATATAACGTTCTGCAGCATAAGCAACAATCTCTTTGGCTTGTTCCTGAGTATAGAAACCACCGTAAGGCTTTCCATCGTATTTTCCCGAGTTACGTCCTATAACAGTTTCACTACGTTTTGAACCGATTTCTGTCAGTTTCGGATATTTCTTTATTTCGATACGCCAGCCTTGGTCTTCAGAAAGATGCCAGTGTAAACGGTTGATATTATGCAGTGCAAGCATATCAATATACGTTTTGATTTCATCCATCGTAAACATATGACGGCCAACATCAAGCATCATTCCGCGATAGCTGAAACGCGGTGTATCGTTTATTTCTACAGCAGGAAGTTCGATTGCACCACCTCCTTCATGAACAGAAACAGATTTACGCAATGTCTGGATTCCATAAAATACACCAGCTTCTGAAGGAGCCTCAATGACAACCTTTCCTCCGTCGACAGTCAGATGGTAAGCCTCTGGAGAAGTTGCCTCCAGTCCTAATTTCAATACGATTCCGCTTTCTTTATCACCCTCCTGTACTTTCAGTTCAATACCGGTCTGTTCTTTAATAAAAGAAGCCAGGAATTCGGCATTTTTCTTCATTTTTTCATTACCGGCAGTGTAATAAATAGTTTCTCCACTCTTCAGCAAAAATCCACTTTGTTGAGGTGTGGTAATTTCAAGAGGCATAGGCACAATCTGATAATCAGCGAAAGCCGTTGGCTTATCCGTACACGATGTAATCATCATTCCGGCAAACGCCAGCCCCAGACAGTTAAATTTCGAAAATGGTTTCATGATAATAATATTAAAGTTAGTAATTAGAATGACACAATATCGCTCAATTGATGCAAGCTTACGGAAATATCTTCCAAAGGTGTTCCGTCAGCCGAAGTAACCAAAATCTTCTTAGGTACTCCAGGCAGCAGGTCGAAGAAATTATCAGAGAAACGTACTCCTTGAACAGATATTTCTACAAATACATCACGAGCCAGTTGTTTGGATTTTAATGTCAGTTCATAAGCTCCATCTTTCTTTCGTATCTTACAACTTATTTCAGGATGGGGCAAATGTTGCTTTTTGGCAAACACCGGATAATATACTTCGTCTGAAAGTACCCTCCGGTCAACATCACTACGTAAAGTCATATGTATAAATGAAGTGGTCGTATCACAAGCTGCGAATGCTTTATTCCAGTCTTCTTCATAAAAGACAGCAGAAGCATTAGCTGGCAACGTACCTTCTACCTGATGCCTGCGATACACTTTTCCATTAAAATCCATAAGTTCAATCTGCAATATTGCTTTTTCGCTCTTCAATACATCCGAAAGCACATAATAGCGCAGTTTATCACCTTCACGAATTGCATCTATCAATACCGGAGCAAAAGCCCGGCGAGTCTGGTAATGCATAGCCTTCCAGTTTCCATAATAATCGATACCCGACCATGAAACAACCGGCCAGCTGTCATTTAGTTGCCAGAGCAAACTACCCATACAATAAGGTCGGTTTCTGCGATGTGCCTCCATTCCGTGACGCATTCCATGTCCCTGCAGAACAAGTCCCATATAAACTAAATCCTCAAACTTTTCCGGAACATGATAATAAATACCCATTGTTTTCTTAATCAGGAAATTGCCAATCGTACTTTTCTGATGGGCATTCATAACCGCTGACTCCAGATCGTAGTCTGCCGGCGAAGCAAATGTACGTATCGTCTTCATCTCCGGAAAAGACTGAAAACCAAACTCACTCATAAAACGCGGAATCTCTGTATCCAGCGTTTCAAAAGGTTTCTGTCCATACCAGGTTCCCCAATTATGACTATCGCCAATCTTCCAGCTTTCAGGCCGTCCCCAATTGGCTTCATAAGGCGATCCTTCCAGATAAAAGCGTCCCGGATCGAACTCCTTTACTTTCTCGGGCAAAAGCCGGCGGAACAATACGTCATATCCATCCAACATTTGCTGATATATCTCAGGAGCATATTTTTTCTTCCAGCCCCAATAACGCAAGCCCTCATATATTTCATTATTACCACACCACATTGCCAAAGAAGCATGATTCCGTAAACGCTTGATATTATATACTGCTTCTTCCGAAACTCGCTTCAAAAAAGCCGGGTCATGCGGATAAGGTGTACAAGCAAACATAAAATCCTGCCAGACAAGAATACCTCTTTTATCAGCTTCCTCAAAAAAAGGCATCGTCTTCATAGATTCCCCCACCCCATACGCGTATCATATTCATATGCGCAGCCTGTACATCATCCAGCAGGCGAACGTATCGTTCACGGGTTACACGTGGCAGAAGAGCGTCTGAAGGTATCAGATTAGTACCTTTGGCAAACATCGGAATGCCATTCACTTCAAAATAGAAACTCATTCCTAAGCTATCCTTTTCATGGACAACACGCACCGTTCGTAATCCGATCTGGTGTTGTTTTTTGCCACAAGCTTACCATCTACACATACCGATACTTCAAATGCATATAAGGCAGCTTCTCCCCACCCATTAGGCATCCAAAGATGCGGAGAATCAATCGATAAAGGCAGTGACAAATTATTCACACCTGGCTGTAACCGGACAGTCTTTTCTACACTTCCAGCCTGTTCATTCCGATAAGCACAAGTCACTTTTATCTGAGCTTCCTGAACCGTTCCGGTAATATTGTTTACTTCCAGGCGGTTGTCTATTTCTGCACGTTCGGAAGTAACCGACTTCTGATGTACAAAATAATCTTCTACTACAGCCTTGTTGGTAAATTCCAGATATACAGGTCGCCAGATGCCACAGGTAACCATCCGGATTCCCCAGTCCCATCCATAGGAATAAGGGGCTTTACGGGTAAACACACTCAGTTTCTGTGGATAATGGTCGTTAGCAGCAGGATAATCAAAGCCATTGGTTTCCCATTGAGGCATTACCTCACGGATTGGGGAACGAAAACGTACAAGCAGTTTGTTTTCTCCTTTTCTTAAATTTCGCTTGACAGGAATACGATATCCGACAAACATGTTATCGGTTCTTTGTAATAATGCACCATTCAGGAATATATCCGCATAAGTATCAAGTCCTTCAAATACCAAAAAGATTTCCTCATGTGCCGATTGTTCTTCTGTTAATACAAAAGACGTACGATACAACCAATCTTCATTCTCAACCCATTGTATTTCTTTTTCATTCATCCCATAAAAAGGATCGGGTAACTTATCGTGAGCAATCAAATCCTGATGTACCGTGCCTGGAACCTGTGCAGCAAGCCATTCGTGGCTTCCATACTTGGAAAACTCCCAGTTAGTATGAAGAAAGAGATTCTGAGCTAACGCATTGCCCCATACAGAAGTGCCAAAAGATAAAAAACTAGCTAAAAACATCATCGGAATAACTTTCCACATGCATCTCATATTACAGATTTAAGAATTATACCACTAATATGGTACAAAATAAAATAAGTTTTTCCGATAATACAAATTAAACGGAAAAACCTATTCTATTTTAAATATATCTTAGAGAAATATTTACTTTTACTTTCGTTTATTTTACTTTCAGCTTGTCGAATCCTTCTCCATACACGCCTACTACATTGCTTTGGGAAATAAACGCATCAGGATCAATATCCTTCACCAGACGGAAGATATCAAGTGATTCGCCTTTTCTTGCCAATACAACAATAACTTTTATATCTTGTTTACTGTACCAGCCCTGTCCATCAAGAAGAGTTACTCCACGGTCTATCTTGGTAGAAATACCTTCCGCAATCTGTTCATATTTCCGTGAGAATATCAGGAACTGAACCGACTGACGAGTACTGTTTATTACATAGTCGATAACTATGCTCATAATGAACAAAACACAGAAGCCAAACAAAACTCTCTTCCAGTCATGAAAGATAAAATAGCACGACGAAATGATTACAATATCGCAATACATCATCATACGTCCTAAAGTAACATCCTTGTACTTGTTGATAATCCATGCGATAATATCAGTACCTCCCGTACTACCGTTATTACAAAATACAATGCCTATTCCAAAGCCCAGCAATCCGGCTCCTATTACACAAGCCATAAACTCTTGTCCCGGACCAAGCAGTTGCGGGAGATTTCCGTCACTGCCCCTGAACAGAACCTGAAACCACCAAAGCAGGAAAGTCAGCATGAAAATAGCATATATCGTCTTTACACTGAACTTTGGTCCCAGAATCTTCAAGGCAAACCCCAGAAAAACAGCATTAATCACAAAGTAAGAAACCTGAATTTCTACTCCTGTAGCATAATAAATAATAGCGGCAATACCACTGACTCCTCCTGTCGTGATCTGATAAGGAAGCAGAAAAGCTACCCATCCCAGTGCATAACATATCAGTCCGAAAGTAATGGCAAGGTAGTCTTTCGACTCCCTGCCAATTTTTTTCTTCAGAATCGTTTCCATAAAACGACTGCTATTAAAGTACAATATTTACAATCTTCTTCGGAACAATAATGACCTTTTTAGGAGTCTTTCCTTCAATCCATTTTTGAGATTGTTCGTCAGCCATTACAGCAGCTTGTATCGTGTCATTATCTGCATCTGCAGGGAACTCCATAGTGAAACGAGCCTTTCCGTTGAAAGAAATGGTATATTTTACACTATCTTCCTTCAGATATTCTTCATTAAATGCCGGCCATTGTGCATCACAAACAGATGTTGTATTGCCCAAAGCTTCCCACAACTCTTCTGCCAGATGAGGAGCAAATGGAGCAATGATGACAATCAAGTCGCTCAACACGGCCTTGTTACGGCACTTCAATGAAGTTAGTTCATTCACACAAATCATGAATGCACTGATAGAAGTATTGTAAGAGAAGGTTTCGATATCACCAGTTACTTTCTTAATCAACTTATGAACAGCCTTCAACTCCTCTTTAGTCGGTTCTCCTTCTGCTGGCATGAAGTTGCCCTGACGGTCGTAGAACAAGTTCCAGAGTTTCTTCAAGAAACGGTAAACACCATCAATACCGTTTGTATCCCATGGTTTAGACTGCTCTACCGGTCCGAGGAACATTTCGTACATACGCAGTGTATCAGCTCCGTATTTCTCTACAATCATATCCGGATTCACTACGTTATACATCGATTTACTCATCTTTTCTACAGCCCATCCACAGATATACTTGCCGTCTTCCAGAATAAATTCGGCATTGTTGTATTCCGGACGCCAGTTCTTGAAAGCTTCTACATCCAATACGTCATTTGAAACGATATTAACATCTACATGAAGCGGAGTCACATCGTACTGATCTCTCAAGCCCAATGAAACGAATGTGTTAGTATCCTTGATACGGTAAACGAAATTGCTTCGTCCCTGAATCATACCCTGATTAACAAGCTTCTGGAATGGTTCTTCTTTAACACTTACACCCAGATCGAACAGGAACTTGTTCCAGAAACGAGAATAAATCAAGTGTCCGGTAGCATGTTCTGTACCACCTACGTACAAATCAACATTCTGCCAGTAATGGTCGGCTTTCTCAGAAACCAGTGCCTGATCATTGTGCGGATCCATGTAACGCAAATAATAAGCCGATGAACCAGCAAATCCCGGCATGGTATTCAGTTCAAGTGGGAAAACAGTTACGTTATCTATTTTAGAATTTTCTACGACTTCACCTTTAACCACATCCCATGCCCACTTAGTAGCATGTCCCAATGGAGGTTCTCCGGTTTCCGTAGGCAAGAACTTATCTACCTCAGGAAGTTCCAGTGGCAACTTGCTCTCATCGATCATATAAGGCATACCATCCTTGTAATAAACCGGGAACGGTTCACCCCAATAACGCTGACGAGAGAAAATAGCGTCACGCAAACGATAGTTTACTTTTACACGACCCAACTGATGCTCCTTCACATATTTTTTGGTTGTGGCAATAGCTTCTTTGATAGTCAGTCCGTTCAGGTTCAAGTCGCAATACGGAGTAGCTCCTGCTTTCGGAGAATTACATACGATACCTTCTTTAGCATCGAAGCTTTCTTCCGACACATCACATCCTTCTACCAATGGAACGATAGGCAAGTTGAAGTGTTTTGCAAAAGCATAGTCACGACTATCGTGAGCCGGAACAGCCATAATGGCTCCTGTACCATATCCAGCCAATACATAGTCGCTGATCCATACCGGAACAGATTCACCAGTAAACGGATTCACTGCATATGAACCACTAAATACACCGGTAACACGGCGATCGGCGATACGTTCACGTTCGGTACGCTTCTTCGTACGGTCCAGATAAGCTTCCACTTCTGCTTTCTGTGCCTCAGTTGTCAGTACAGGAACCAGTTCACTTTCAGGAGCCAGCACCATGAAAGTAACACCAAACATAGTATCGGCACGAGTAGTAAAGATGGTAAATTCCAAATCGCTGTCTTTTACCTTGAAACGTACCTCTGCACCTTCCGAACGACCAATCCAGTTACGCTGTGTTTCTTTCAGAGAATCAGTCCAATCTACAGTTTCCAGTCCGTCGAGCAAGCGCTGAGCATATGCTGACACACGCAGACACCACTGACGCATCTTCTTCTGCACCACCGGATAACCACCACGTTCAGATACGCCGTCCACTACTTCATCGTTAGCAAGTACAGTACCCAGTTGCGGACACCAGTTAACCATAGTTTCACCCAAATAAGCGATACGGTAGTTCATCAGCACTTCCTGCTGTTCCTTTTCGCTCTTAGCTTTCCATTCTTCTGCTGTAAAGCTCAGTTCCTCACTACAAGCCACATCCAGTCCTTCTGTTCCTTTCTCCTCGAAATGCTTGATCAGTTCACTGATAGGTTCAGCTTTTCCACAAGTATTGCAATAATAGCTGTTGAACATTTTCTGGAAAGCCCATTGAGTCCAGTGATAATAACCCGGCTCACAAGTACGAACTTCACGGTCCCAGTCGAATGAAAAACCGATTTTATCCAATTGCTGGCGATAACGGTTAATATTATTTACGGTAGTGATAGCCGGATGCTGACCGGTCTGAATTGCATATTGTTCAGCAGGCAAACCATAAGCATCGTACCCCATCGGATTCAATACATTATAGCCCTGCAAGCGTTTGTAACGAGCATAAATATCGCTGGCAATGTAGCCCAGCGGGTGACCAACATGAAGTCCTGCTCCCGACGGATAAGGGAACATGTTCAGTACATAGAACTTCTTTTTCGATTCGTCTTCGACAACCTTGTAGGTTTTGTTGTCTACCCACTTTTGCTGCCATTTTTTCTCGATCTCTCTGAAATTATATTCCATAGTGATGTTATATATTTGATTTTTACTATTTCCCACAATACCGTGCAAAGATAGTAAGACTTCGGGAATAAAACCGATTTTTCCGCTAACAAATATCCGACCAATCCGTTATCTTGCAGCCTATTAACTCATACTCCTCCCCTAGTTGACATTCCTGCCGCTTTTTCCCCATTACTCAACAACTAATTATACTGCATCTTTTCACACCAATACTTATCAGGTTTTTAACGGAATAATCAACTATTACCAACAGGTTGTTAACACCTGTTGAAACAATAACTAAAATTCTATTTATCAGAAATATATATCTATCACATCCCCATATAGAACAAGGATTTTAACAGAGATATTCACACTCATTTCACATCCCTGTTTACATACAAATACACTTTTCAACAAGCTTATCAAAAGAGTTTTTCCCAACAGCAGCTATACCCAAAAAGAAAATTCCCCTCTGAGCTTTCCGTTTTTCTGTAAAGCAGAAACAATAACGGAGCCCAGAGGGGAATCGATATCAGATAAATTAAAAAGTTACTTTTCGAAGTCAGCCCAGTTAGTCAGACGCATATCACCCTGTTTGATGAAAACCTGATGCATACCCAACGCCGCCGACAAACTGTGGCAAGTCTGTCCCTTGGTAGAAATCTTCAGATAATCCCACAACAGTTGTTTATAGTCTGGATGTGCACAGTTTTCGATTACAGCCTGTGCACGTTCCATCGGACTCTTTCCACGTAAATCAGCAATACCCTGTTCGGTGATAATCACATTTACAGAGTGCTCACTATGATCGAGGTGAGAAACCATCGGCACGATTGAACTGATACATCCTCCTTTTGCCGTCGACGGACAAGAGAAAATAGAGATATAAGCACTGCGGGTAAAGTCGCCCGAACCACCGATACCATTCATCATCTTCGTACCGCAGATATGAGTTGAGTTTACATTTCCGTAAATATCCGCTTCGATAGCTGTATTCATTGAAATGACACCGATACGACGAACAACTTCCGGACAGTTAGATATTTCCGACGGACGAAGTACAAGCTTGTGACGGAAGAAATCCATATTATCATAAATATCTTGCAGACAGTCGTTTGTAACACTGAGTGAACAAGTACTTCCAAACTTGATTCTACCCTCTTTAATCAATTTGATGACTGAGTTCTGAATAACCTCCGTATACATTTCGAATGGTGGAATACTGGGATCCTTACCCAATGCACTGAGTACAGCATTAGCAATGTTTCCCACTCCCGACTGCAACGGAAGGAAAGTAGACGGAATGATTCCTCGGCGCATATCTGCTGCAAGGAAGTCAGCTACATTCTGACCAATTTTATCCGTAATAGGATCCGGCTCATGGAATCCTCTCGCTTCATCAGGCAGATTCACTTCTACCACTCCTACTATCTTTTCCGGACTTACCTGAATATAAAGGCAATCCGATACGGTCGCTTGGACGTACAATAGGAATCGGACGACGATAAGGAGGGCGCTCCATTTCATACAAATCGTGCACACCTATCAGGCTTTTGCTGTGCGCAGCATTAAGCTCTACTATCACCCGGTCGGCAAGACGAGCAATTGTCGGAGTAATTCCCACACCTGCAGTCAGATAGATCCGTCCGTCTTCTGTAATTTCACAGGCTTCGATGATAGCTGTAGTTACATGACCTAAAAAACCGGACGCAAACGCTGGGCAACCTGAGAAAGATGTATATCCGTATAATTGATTTCACCGGCATTGACTGCTTTGCGGAAGTCAGTATTCGTGGTATATGGAGCACGGAAGTGAATAGCATGAGCACGAGTCAGCACTCCGTCGCAAGAATCTCCGGTAGAAGCTCCCGTAATAATACCTACCTGAAAGTGTTCTCCCCTGGCGTGTTTTTCTTCAGCCTGCCTCGCAAGCTCTGCAGTTACGGCTTTCGGACTTCCTGCCGGCGTAAACCCGCTCAGGGCAATTATCTCTCCATCTTTTATCAAGCTGGCAGCTTCGGCTGCGGTCATAAAATTAT
>ENA-OQHF01000609-OQHF01000609.1-human-gut-metagenome-genome-assembly--contig:-NODE-609-length-21395-cov-4.786158_pt1 | contig 21395 bp, 25 predicted proteins | sample MGYA00242559_ERZ504709 | MGnify/ENA primary metagenome ERZ504709 (study PRJEB26092, sample SAMD00036203) | human gut metagenome | host: Homo sapiens | study: EMG produced TPA metagenomics assembly of... | reverse complement strand
TCTGGTTGATGTTGTAAGAAGGCAACTGCCGGTTCAAGCAGGCATTAATTACAGATAAAAGATTGTCCGAAGCTGTACTTTATTACCAACTGCACTAGACCCGATGATAAGTCTGCTGTTACACCGGAACAGATGATTAAGCTTTTAGATGAATTAAAAAATGATCCTGAAGAATTTGACTATATCATTTTAGACTGTCCTGCCGGAATTGAACAGGGCTTCCAGAATGCTATTGCAGGTGCTGACAGGGCATTAGTCATTACAACGCCGGAGGTATCAGCTATCCGCGATGCCGACAGAATTGTTGGCTTACTCGATGCACATGGTTTAAAAGACCATGAAGACTTAATTGTCAACAGAATCCGCATGGATATGGTAAACCGCGGTGAAATGATGTCTATCAACGATGTCAACGACATTTTACAGTTAAATGTTATCGGTGCCGTTCCGGACGATGAAAATATCGTTGTAGCTACCAATAAAGGACAGCCTTTAGTTGGTGACGATACCATGGCAGGACAGGCTTACATGAACATCTGCCACAGAATTATTGGGGAAGAAGTTCCATTTCTTGACTTAAACGGCAAGGGCGGCTTCTTTAAAAAACTTTCTGCTTTATTCAAAGGCGAAAAAAAGTAGGAAAATGACGCAGTCATATGGAGGAAATAAATGAGCTTATTAGATTTATTCAAGAAAAAAGGCTCTGGTGATGTTGCAAAAGACAGACTTAAGCTTTTATTAGTATCCGACCGGGCAAACTGTTCGCCTGAGGTTATGGAGATGATTAAAAACGATATTATTAAAGTAATATCAAAATATATGGTGATTGATGCGGAGGGACTGGATATCCAGATTACATCAACAGAATCCGATTCCAACAACGGTTCTGTTCCTGCACTTTTTGCAAATATTCCAATCAAGGACATCCGTAACAGTGACAAATAACAAAGAGGAGTATTATGTTTAAAAAATACCAGCTGCGTTCCTATAATTTCAGACTTGTAATCCTGTTAATCGTGACATCCGTTTACGGTATTGCCGTCATTAACAGTGCCGATTCATCCTATACCATCAAACAGTGTGCGGGACTTCTCCTCTCACTTTTTGTCATGGTAGTTGTATCGCTGATTGATTATAACTGGTTATTGCGTTTTTACTGGATTATGTATGCCCTGAATTTTGTCCTGTTGGTGCTTGTACTGGCTCTTGGCTCTGAAAGCAAGGGAGCCCAGCGATGGATTAATATTGGCGGTTTCCGTTTTCAGCCTTCAGAACTGACAAAAATACTTTTGATTATGTTTACGGCAAAACTGATTTCGCTGTATAAAGACCGGCTCAATACCGCACGTTTTCTAATTGTACTGTCAGTTTTACTGCTGGTTCCCATTGCACTGATTTTAATGCAGCCAAATCTTTCAACAACCATTTTGCTGGCATTAATTTTGTTTACCATTATATTCTGTGCAGGCTTAAGTTACCGGATTATGGGCATTGCTTTATTGTGTATAGTGCCTGTCACCATTATTCTGGGTATCTATATCAGTAATCCAAATCAGAAGCTGCTTAAAGATTATCAGAGAAACCGTATTATGACTTTCTTTGAACCTGAAAATAATGAAGATGGTGCTTACCAGCAGAAATATTCCGTACAGGCAATCGGTTCGGGTCAGCTTTCCGGTAAAGGACTTAACAATGATGATCCTTCTTCCTTAAATAATGCCCACTATATTGCAGAAGGCCACACTGATTTTATTTTTGCGGTCATGGGAGAGGAGCTGGGTTTTATCGGCTGCTGTATGGCAATTCTTTTGTTGTCATGGATTGTAATTGAGTGTATAATTGCAGCTGTAAGGGCGAAGGATTTTGCCGGACGCCTAATCTGCTGCGGTGTTGCCGCACAGATTGGTTTTCAAAGTGCATTAAATATTGCAGTTGCAACACAATTACTGCCAAACACAGGACAGCCGTTACCTTTTTTTAGTTACGGTCTTACATCTTTGGTTTCTGCATACATTTCAATGGGCGTTGTATTAAATGTTTCCCTGCAGCGCAATGTGGAACGGGATGATGAAATATTTGCCGATGATTTCAGAGGTTAAAATTTAATCAAATACAAATATGGAGGGTACTTATGAATATTGGGTTAATTGCGCATGATTCAAAAAAGAAGCTGATGCAGAATTTCTGTATCGCATATAGAGGGATTTTAAATAAAAATCAGCTGTTTGCAACCGGTACAACCGGCAGATTAATAGAAGAAGTCACGAATCTGTCTATTCACAAATTTTTAACCGGACATTTAGGCGGTGACCAGCAGTTGTGTGCACAGATTGAACATAACCAGATTGACCTTGTCATTTTCCTGCGCGAAGCTGTTAATCCGCTTGCACATGAACCGGATTCTGATAATATTTGTAAACTGTGTGATATGTATAATATTCCGCTTGCAACCAATCTTGCAACTGCGGAATTGCTGATTAAATCGCTGGAACGTGGTGATATGGAATGGCGTGAAATATATCAATAATACTTTCAGCAGATAAGACCAGACCGTAAACAACTTCCGGTTGTCTGCGGCTGGTCTTTTTACAATACTGTTAAACGGACTGATGCCCCATATCTGTAATACGTCCGTAGGCACTTACAAGGTAAATGCCGCAAAGTCCTACTATCGCGTAAATGATACGGCTGATCCAGCCCGTCTGTCCAAAAAGGAATGATACAAGATTAAAATTGAAAAATCCAATCAGTCCCCAATTAATTGCACCAATAATAACAATCGTCAAAGCTGTATAATCAAAGCCTTTTGAATTCATTATCTGACCTCCTTATATTTAGTGCTGATATTAGTGTGGCTGAAAAATAAAAAATTATATTGGTAATTATTAGAATGATGAAAGTGAGGAATCCCATGGCAGGACAATCCAACCGCAAAGTTGTAAAATATCGCAGAAAACCAAAAGCAGCGGGGCTTATTTTCGCAATTGTTATTATATATATCGTATGTTTTATCGTGATGTATCTTTCCAAATCCAAAGTGCAGACATACGAAGTTGAAGCCGGTTCACTGACTACCAATTCTTCCTATACGGGAATTGCCGTGCGCAGCGAAGCTGTATACCGTTCTGAATACTCCGGCAATATTAACTATTATCAGCGTGAAAACACCCGTATTAAAGGAAATGACACAGTCTATACCGTCGATGAAACCGGGCGCGTATCAGATATCCTTGCACAGTATACGAATGCCGAAGAAAATTCTCTTTCAAAGGAAAGCCTTGCCAATATTAAATCGACTTTAAACTCTTTTAAAACCGGTTATGACGGCAGTAACTTTTCAGATTTGTACGATTTAAAAACAGATATTAATTATATGGTACTTGAATCCATGAACCAGAGCATTATGGCGAATTTAGAGTCCATTATTGAAAATACGGGAAGCCGAAACTTATTCCGTACCGTGTCTGCGGAATCGGGAGGTGTCATTGTCTATTCTATCGACGGTTATGAAGACCTGACTGCTGATACTGTTACACCTTCAGACTTTGATAAAAATAAATATACCAAGACAAATTTAAAAGCACAGGAGCTTGTTGTTGCCGGAAATCCTGCCTATAAACTGATTAACAACGAATCCTGGTACATTTTAATTCCACTGACACAAAGTGATATTGATAAAATGGATTTAACTTCCAAGTCAACAATAAATATTAAATTTAAAAAAGATAACGTCACAACCACCGCAGATTTTTCACTTGTCAACCACGACGGTAATTATTATGGCAGATTAAGTCTGGATAAATACATGATACGATATGCCTCAGAACGTTTTCTGGATATCGAATTAGTCACAGCTTCCAAATCCGGGTTGAAAAATTCCGGTTTCCTCCGTGACAGAAAGCGAATTTTATACCATTCCAAAAGAGTATCTGACAACCGGCGGCAACAGCAACAATTCCGGATTTATCTGCGAATCGTACGATTCAGCCGGACAACTGACCACATCCTTTGTCGATGCTGATATTTACCGTAATACCGATACCGTTTATTACGTAAGCTGCGATGACTTTGAGAAAGGTACAATTATTGTAAAACCGGATTCTTCGGAACGCTATGTTATCGGCGCCATCGAAAAATTAAAAGGTGTATACTGCGTCAATACAGGATATACCATTTTTGAACAGGTTGAGATTTTGGATTCCAACAATGAATATTACATTGTGAAAAAAGGGCTTTCCCATGGTATCGCCGCATATGACCACATTTTACTGGATGCCGGTAAATACACGGCAAATCAGATGATTTACTAAAACAACAATTACAAGGAGGGCATTTTCATGCTTGCAGAAAATATTAAAACCGTTGAAAAAAATATTAAAGAAGCCTGCGCGCGTGCAAACCGCAGTGCATCCGATGTGACATTAATTGCCGTCAGCAAAACCAAACCGGTTGACATGCTTTGCGAAGTCTATGATACCGGTATGCGTGAATTCGGTGAAAATTACGTTCAGGAACTTGTTGAAAAAATTGACCGGCTTCCAAAGGACATTCACTGGCATATGATTGGACATTTACAGCGCAATAAAGTCAAATACATCGTAGGTAATGTTACAATGATTCACTCTGTAGATTCGCTGCGACTTGCTGAAGAAATCAGTAAAGAATCCGTTAAAAAGGATGTCTGCACAGAGATTCTGATTGAAGTCAACGTTGCCGGAGAAGAGAACAAATTCGGTTTTACACCCGAAAATGTTTTTCCTGAACTGGAAAAAATGGCAGCACTTCCGAACATTAAAATACGGGGTCTGATGACAAGTGCGCCATTTGTCGAAAATCCTGAAGAAAATCGTAAATATTTTAGACAATTAAAGCAATTATCTGTTGACATCAACGCGAAAAACATTGATAATATCTATATGGACACTTTATCCATGGGTATGACAAATGATTATGTTGTTGCAGTAGAAGAGGGTGCAACAATGGTGCGTGTAGGTACGGCTATATTTGGAGCACGTAACTATAATAAGTAGATTGGAGATAGGCACAATGAGTATTTTAAACAGTGTAATGAACGTATTTAAACTTACCGGGGAAGACGATTATGATGAATACGACGATTACGATGAAGAATTCGAAGATGACGAAGATGACAAAGGGTCTGCCCGGAAGAAATTATTTTCAGGCAGCCATAAAAATAAAGACGATGAAGATTATGATTCCGACAGCCGGACAAACGATAAAAAGCCTTTAGGCAGAAAAGTTGTTCCGCTAAAAACCGGTGGTTCAAGAGGTCTTGAGGTGGTTGTTATCCGTCCTGAATCCATGGAAGACTCCAGTGAGATTACAGACACACTTTTAAGCGGAAAGGCCGTTGTTTTAAATCTGGAAGGGATCCACGTTGAAATCGCACAGCGTATTATCGATTATTCAGCCGGTTCATGCTATGCAATGCGTGGCAATCTGCAAAAGATTACCAACTACATATTCCTTGTAACACCGCCGAATGTTGATATTTCCGGTGATATTCCAGAACTGGTGGCAGGTGGTATTGACCTTTCAACATTTAACAGTTCAGACAACAAATTTTAATGTAAATATTAAAAGTGCCGCCCATAGTCTTTGATTATCGGCGGTATTCTTTTGTATCTTACCAATAAACACAGACACATCAGGAGGAGTTATGTCAGAGATTATTACTGTTCATTTAGATCAAAAACCGATTTATGATATTGTCATTGAAAAAGATTTTTCACACCTTGGCACTGCATTTTCCAGTTTAAATGTAACCGGCCGTAAAATCTGTATTGTAACAGACAGCAATGTCGGACCTTTATATGCCAAAGCCGTTCAGGAAGTTTTAGAAACAACCGGCAATCAGATTTTTGTCTATACATTTGCTGCCGGAGAAGAAAGTAAAAACTTAAATACCGTTCAGGATCTCTATGAATTTTTAATTGAAAATCATTTTGACCGTAAAGATATGCTTGCAGCGCTTGGCGGCGGTGTTGTCGGTGACCTTACCGGTTTTACAGCGGCAACCTATTTACGCGGCATTTCATTTATCCAGATTCCGACTTCCCTTCTGGCTCAGGTCGACTCCAGCATCGGCGGCAAGACCGGCGTGGATTTCCGTGCTTATAAAAATATGGTCGGCGCATTCCATCAGCCAAAGCTTGTATACATGAATATGGCTACACTGCTTTCCTTAGATACCCGTCTGTTTAATTCCGGTTTCGGTGAAATCATCAAACACGGGCTGATTAAAGACGCGGCTTATTACCGCTGGCTGCAGAATAATGTTGCAAAGATTCAGTCAAAAGATTATGATGCCTTGGAACAGATGATTGCAGGAAGCTGTAATATCAAGCGTGAAGTGGTTGAATTAGACCCGACAGAGCAGGGCGACCGCGCACTTTTAAATTTCGGACATACACTGGGACATGCTATCGAAAAACTGATGAATTTCCAGCTGTATCACGGAGAATGTGTTGTCCTTGGCATGATTGCCGCATTAAACATTTCCGTTGCCCGTGGTCATATTACACAGGCTGAATATGATGATGCTATACAAATGTTTAAAGACTACGCATTTCCAACAAACGTTACCGGCATTTCCATTGATGATGTCATCCGCGTTTCAAAGAGCGATAAAAAAATGGAAGCCAATCAGATTAAATTCATTCTGTTAAAACAAATTGGAAATGCTTACATTGACAGAACTGTAACAGACGACGAGATGAAACGTTCTCTGACAGATATTATCCGATAACAAAACATCCCGCTTAGAAATGAGGCATTACATGAAAAATCTGAATAAAAAAGGACTTTTGGGATATATTTTAGGTATTGTACTTTTATGCCTTATAGACCAGCTGACTAAAATTGCTGCCGTTTCGGCATTAAAAGGCAAATCCCCTTTCGTCCTGATAAAAAATGTACTGGAATTTTATTATCTGGAAAATGCCGGTATGGCATGGGGCATGATGAGCGGTGCAAGAATCTATTTTCTGGTTCTGACGGTTCTGATTGTCGGCATTATTACCTATGTCATTATAAAAATGCCGCGTACACGCCATATGCTTCCGTTTTCTGCCGTACTGACCGTACTGGCATCGGGCGCTTTAGGTAATTTTATCGACAGACTGACACTCGGCTATGTCCGTGATTTTATTTATTTTAAACTGATTAATTTTCCTGTTTTTAATGTTGCAGATATCTATGTAACGGTATCTGTCGTGTGTTTTGCTGTTTTAATTCTTTTTTTATTATAAAGAAGATGATTTTAGCTTTTTAAAGAAAACTGATACAAATAAACATTAAAATCAGAAATCCGGTAACTAAACTATAAAAATCCGGCTATGCAGAATTTTAATAACTGGAGGCACTTAAACTGTATGGAAAACACAAAACTTCCTGTAGATAACGCAGCTTTGGATGCTGCATATATTGAAAATGAACCGGACGAATTCATTACGGATATGACAGACTCTCATAACGGTATTGATACCGCAGACAGCTGTATGAAAATCACATTGTCTGTATCTGCGGACAGCGATACTTCCGATGCCGTTGGAACACGTATTGACAAATTTTTATCAGAGAATTTACGGGATTTTTCACGATCTTATCTGCAGACATTGATTCAGGACGGCAGTGTTACCGTAAACGGCAAAAATGTAAAATCCAATTATAAATTAAATGCCGGGGATATCATCGCAATTCATGTTCCCGAAGTGAAAGAGCAGGAGATTGCCGCTGAGGATATTCCACTGGACATTTTATATGAAGACGAAGATATTATTGTTGTAAACAAGCCAAAGGGAATGGTTGTACATCCTGCGGCAGGACATACCAGCGGTACACTTGTCAACGCCTTAATGTATCACTGTAAAGACCATTTATCCGGTATTAACGGGGAACTGCGCCCCGGCATTGTCCACCGTATTGACATGAATACAACCGGTGTCTTAGTTGCCTGCAAAAATGACTATGCCCACCGTAAAATTGCCGAACAGCTGAGCGTTCATTCTATTACCCGTAAATACGAAGCAATCTGCTACAACGCTTTCCGGGAAGAAACCGGAACTGTTGATGCGCCGATTGGCAGAAATCCGGTTGACCGTAAAAAAATGGCAATTGACAAAAAGAATGGCAGACGCGCAGTGACACATTACCGCGTTCTCGAAAATTTCAAGCATTTTGCCCATATTGAATGTCAGCTTGAAACCGGAAGAACACATCAGATCCGCGTACATATGGCAAGTATCGGTCATCCGCTCCTTGGCGATGATACCTACACTGCGGCAAAACCGCCGTACCGGCTCACCGGTCAGACACTGCATGCACGCGTACTTGGGTTTATTCACCCCAGAACAGGGCAGTACGTAGAGTTTGAAGCACCACTGCCGGATTACTTTACCAAAATCCTTGCCGATTTACAAAAAAACAGCATTAAAAATGCCTGTGGAATGGAGAATGAAGAGTAGTATGCGTAGGAAAGAATTTATTGATTTGATTTTGGACAGCATTTCAGATTATTTTGATATTTACCACAATTACTGGTTTGAGAATCATAAATTTGTCATTTATGCGTATTGTTATAACAGACACAATAAATATGAGAGTGCAACACAGGAATCCCGGTTATGGGAGATGAAATCCTTTGAGCATTTATTTTTTATCAATTCTGATAATCTGGATATGGAACAGTTAAATGCTTTAAAACAATTTGCGATAGAACGCATTGAACCGCATTTTGTCCGCGGTGATGGCAAATTCCCTGTAAAGCACCACCTATACACATATATTTCTTTTATTATCATAACCAGAAATAAACCCTCACCGGAAGTTGCAAAAGCTATTGAAAAACACTTCATGGAACAAAAATTATATGCTTTCTGCCAAAGGCTCTGCCAGCCTGCGGCTTGCCTGTGTAACCCCGCGTGAATACAGTGTTATCACCAGCAAAAACGCACAGGACATACATGATTTTCTCTCGGATATCATGTTTCATATCGAACATTATGAAGAATAAATTTCATAAAAATTATGTAAAAATATAGATTTTTCTGACAATTTATTGTATAATATAGCCATGAAATAACTTGAAGGAGGCGGGAAATATGGATGAAAGAACCGTAATTACAATAGGCAGAGAATTTGGCAGTGGCGGACATGAAATTGGCATGAAGCTTGCAGAAAGACTCGGAATTAAATGCTATGATAAGGAATTATTAGAACTTGCAGCAAAAGAAAGCGGTCTCTGCGAAGATTTATTCGCTTCCCAGGATGAAAAGCCAACCAACAGCTTTTTATATTCTCTTGTAATGGACACATATTCTCTGGGATATACAAGTTCATACATGGATATGCCAATTAATCACAAAGTTTTTTTGGCACAGTTTGATACCATTAAGAAACTGGCTGAAAGAGAATCCTGTGTTATTGTCGGACGCTGTGCTGACTATGCTTTGGAAGATAACCCATTTGCAGTCAGCGTATGGATTAAGGCCGATTTGGATGTCCGTATCCAGCGTATTAAAAAGCTCTATGATTTAAGCGATAACAAAGCTGCCGACATGATCCAGAAAACAGATAAGCGCAGAGCCAGCTATTACAATTACTATTCAAGTAAAAAGTGGGGCGAAGCAAAGAGCTATGATTTATGTCTTGACAGCGGTCAGCTCGGTATTGATGGTTCAATTGATTTAATATTAAAATACATTGAATTAAAAGAAAAAAATAATAAACAGTAACTAATGCATAACCGGATTCAGCCATATATATCTATTATATATGGCTGAATTGCAGTTTTATCAAACATCTGTCATTCATCAGAATTTAGGGAATAGTAAATGGATTTAAAGAATTTAAAAGAATTTAAAGAATATACACGAATTAAAAAAATTGATGTCAGAAAATGGCTGCTCCGCGGGCATGCACCCCTGTATACATTTATATTGATTGTATTCGCTGCAGCTGTTGTTTTTATGTTCAGTACCATACATTCTATGTTTAATAATGAAAATACATCGGACAATCCATCGGATGAAGTTTCCGTTTCTACAGAAACAACCGGTTATATTGCCGATAACCAGTCCTATATGCTTGCGATTAATAAATCAAAGAATTATCTGATTGTTTATAAAATGGATGCCACCGGGGAATTTACAAATATATTCCAGATATTCCGTTGTTCCGTGCCGCAATCCCTTGCCACCGGTGAAACTTCCATCACTGACAAATTTATTTGGAAAATGTTTGATTCAAATGTCTATGGACACTATACGGTACAATTTGGCAACAATGCCTATTTACATTCTGTACCGTATACCAAGCAGGATACAATGACACTAATTGTCAGTGCCTATAATAATCTGGGTAAATCGTCATCGGTCGGTTCTGTTGCATTAACCGCAGCCGATGCTAAATGGATTTATGAAAACTGTGGTTTAAATACCAAAGTAAAAGTATATGAAGATTCAACCGAAAACTTCGATAACCGGTTATCTGAACTGACAACACTTGCTGCAGATGCCAAATATGACCCTACAGATCAGGGTGCTGTAAATAATGCAGAAAACAACATCGTCAATACTAAAATTGCATATATGACAGGAACCCGTGACTGTACCGTTGCTTTAAATTCAGACTTTGACATCTGGACCGGTGTTTACGCAAAAGATGTAAATAACAATGATATCACTTCATATATCACAGCTACAGGAAGCGTTGATACATCAACGCCCGGTGTATATAAAGTCATTTACTTTTTTAAATGACAGCTTTGGTACAAATTTAAAATACTACCGTTATGTAACGGTAACAGATGAAGCGGAGAGTACTGTGCCTGCCGAAACTACAGCTCCGGCAACAGCCGCTGCGACACAGCCGGCACAATCCGATACAACGGCTCCAGCTCCAACCAATTCACAGCCTGTAACAGCTGTCACAGAAGCTTCAACTTCATCAAACAGCACAAATAACGGTTCTGATAACAAAAGTCAGATTAAGCCGACCAACAACACCGGTCAATAATAATTTAAAATAGTCAAAATTTTCAAAAGGAAAAACCGGACAAAAACAAAAGATAAATAAAAAATGCATAAAAGAAAATGCGAAAAACTGTATATTGACAGATTACAGTTTTTCGCATTTTTTATTTTACAGCTGCTCGTAGTTTTAATCTCTGCGTAAATGAACGATATTTCTTGCATTTCTCTTATTTTCATCTACGATTTCTGCATAATGGCGGCGGGTTGTATTGACGTCTTTATGTCCTAAAACATCGGCAACTAAATAAATATCCTTGCTTTCCTGATACAGATTCGTACCATATGTACTGCGCAGCTTGTGCGGCGTAATGTGCTTTACGGTTGTAACAGTAGAAGCATACTTTTTCACCAAAAGTTCTACTGACCGCACGCACAGCCTTTTTCCGACAGAAGATAAGAACAGGGCGTTTTCATGCCCCTCTTTTGGATTTAGTTCTTTCCGTTCCTCCATATACGCAGATAACGCTTCTTCAACTTCATCGCCAAAATATACAAAACTTTCAGCACCGCCTTTACGGACGACTTTGATTCGGTCATTGTCAAAATCAACATCCTTCATATCCAGCCCGACACATTCCGATACACGGATTCCCGTCCCAAGCATCAGTGTAAGCAGCGCCAAATCCCTTGTCTTTAACTTTTCATGGCGCTTTAGCTGTGCCTTTGACAGTTTATTGCCGGATTCCACATTGTCTAAAAATTCCGCCACTTCATTAACATCTAAACGCGTAATAGCCTTGTCATGAATCTTTGGCATATCCACTTTAAGCGTTGGATTCTCCCCAATCATTTCATAACGGTAGTAGTAGGCATAAAAACGGCGCAATGCACACAGCTTCCTTTTTGCTGCGCGTTCTGAATTGCTGACTTCTTTACCTTCTTTATCATATAATTTTACATACCGCAGATAATCTGAAATATCCTGACCTTTAAGTTTTTCAAGGTCTGCCAGTGTAAAATCCTTTACTGCATAATTGGCATATTGCGGATATTCACATATCAGAAATTCAAAAAAACCCTTGATATCCATTGCGTAAGCAACCCTTGTCCTGGGCTGCTTGGAATATTCAAGACTGTTAAAATACTCTGTACAAAACGACGGAAGAATTTTCAGTAATTCGTTGAGTTTTTTTGTATACTTTATCGTTTGCTGCTGGGCATATGTTTTTGTTTCGGCCATATTTCCTCCATAATCAAAAAAGCAGAGGAGCGTTCATATAACATAATTTATAATTGCAGACAGTATCTTTGTAATATGTCACTTCGCTAAACCCAAGTTTAACGAAGTTTTGTATTTCTTTTTACATAAATCACCGTCTATCGTTTATTTTCTTACTTAGCAACCAGTTTTCCGTTATATAAACGTTTCTGTACTACATTGATTTTAAATTCTTTTTGATACTTTTTAATCTTATTCAATTCATTTTCTGTAATAATGGATACACATAATCCTTCCTGACCGTTTCTTCCGCAGCGGCCGGCTCTGTGCAGATATTCCTTGGATTCTTCAGGAAGATTCACATTAATCACGGTTTCAACATTATCAATCTGTAAGCCTCTGGCTGCAACATCCGTTGCCAAAAGATACTGAACCTTTCCGGATTTAAAATGTTCAATTGCCGTTTTCTTTTCCTGCTTATCCTGATTCCCGGATAACGCAGCTACATTATAATGATGATATTGAAGCTTCTGATAGGATTCTTCAAGGTCATATCTGGTATTAATAAAAACCATGACCTTATCTGAATTTAACGCCTTAGCGATTTTTCTTAAAGTTTCAATCCGTTCCCTTCTGTCTGTCACAATAAAAATATGCTTAATCGTTTTTGGAATCAGACTTTCATTCTTTTGCTTTGTATCTAAAACAACCGCATGATATGTAATCTGATTGGCAATCTGCCGTGTCTTTTTATCAATACTTGCCGAAAACATCAGCACCTGCGTATACTTCATCAGTGATTTACGGATTGCAAATATCTGTTCACAATATGTCTTGTCCATCAGCTTATCCGCTTCATCAATCACAAGTGTCTTGACATCATGTACCCGCAGCTTTTTCTGACGGATTAACTGCAAAATACGCGCCGGTGTACCTACAACCAGTGAAGGCTTTGTTTTAAGCGATTCAATCTGGCGGTTAATATTTCCCTCGCCAATCAGAAATAATGCCTTATATGGCAGCTGTGCGCCTTTAAAGAGCAACTCTGCTTCATTACATACCTGAACTGCAAGCTCCTGGGTCGGAACAAGTATCAACGTCTGTATATATTTGCTGTCCGGCTGCATCGTTGCAATCACAGGCAGTAAATAAGCCAGTGTCTTTCCCGAACCTGTGCTGGAACAGCCGATAACATCCGTTCCTTTTGTTACCGGCTGATAAGCACGCTGCTGTATCGAGGTCGGTGCTGTAATATTCCGTTTATTTAAAACAGCGGTCAGTGCCTTTGACACCCCTAATTCTTCAAATGTCATCATACAAATTCTCCATTTCACTCTATCTGACTTTATCGTTATACTTCTATATTATACACGATTCTTACGGAAAATCCAATGACTTGATTTGTTTTCCAATTGATTACAGCTGATGCAATTCCATTACACAAAACACAGCTTCTTCGCAGCGGCGCCTCTGTGCAGATATTCTTTTCAGTGCTTTTAATTCGTCTGTGGCTGACCGTAATAATAAATGATCAGATTCTGTCCGCTGTATAAAATATCAGAACTCATATGATTCATCTGCATGATGGAGCGGATATACTGTTCTTTGTTCTCTGCGCCTGTATTGTAACGTGCCTCGATATCCCATAACGTATCACAATCTTCAATAGTAATGCTTGTATAATACCGTTCCAATGCATTCTGTCCTTCTTTAACAGAAGCATTTGCAATTATCATTCTTCCCCCAATGCCGGTTAATGCAATTAAAAGGACCGCTGCTAAAATTGCGTGAATGATACGTATATCCAGCCTTCTGACTGCCGCAATAACTCCTGCCGGTGAAAAAAGTCCTGCTATAATTCTTACCTGCTCTTTTTTTGTAACTGCCATCATACCATTCATAATCGTATCCTCGCTTTCCAATAAAACTCAAACATTTGTTCTTTTGAATTGATTGTATTATATCTCTTGAACATATGTTTGTCAATACATAATCGAACATATATTCCGAAAAATTGTTCTGAAAATTTGTTTGCATTTTTGTGCATGATATGTTACGATAGTTCTATAAATTTATGGAGGTTATGGTCTATGGCATATGGCAGAATTACAAAAAAGCAGACTGAAATATTAGAATATATTAAGTCCCAGATTTTAAATAAGGGCTATCCGCCATCAGTACGTGATATCTGTACGGCAGTCAATTTAAAGTCGACTTCTTCTGTACATGCACATCTGGAAACCCTGGAAAAGAATGGATATATCCGCAGAGACCCTACAAAGCCGCGTGCGATTGAGATTATAGATGATAATTTTAACCTGACAAGACGTGAAGTTGTCAATGTTCCTTTAATAGGACAGGTTGCTGCCGGACAACCGCTCTTAGCTGTTGAAAATATTACAGGTTATTTTCCAATTCCGGCGGAATTTATTCCGAAAGAAGAAGTCTTTATGTTAAATGTCAAGGGGGAAAGTATGGTAAATGCCGGTATTTATGACGGCGACCAGATTATTGTTAAGCAGCAGTCTACCGCATCTAATGGAGAAATTGTTGTTGCGCTTGTAGATGACTCTGCTACTGTAAAGCGTTTCTACAAGGAAAACGGACATATCCGCTTACAGCCGGAGAATGATTTTATGGAACCTATTATTGTAGATTCCTGCGAAATTATCGGAAAAGTCATCGGATTAATCCGTATCAATATTGATTAAAAAACAGACACCCATCTACAATAAAGTGGATCGGTGTCTGTTTTTCGTTAACCTGTCTTCATGTTTAATAACTTCTATCTGCAAAATATGGTGTTTCCATGTATCTTTTAATATCGTCAATCTGCTCATAATGTGCAAGCGCCCACATCAGCTTCATCACAACAGCTTCTGTCGTCATATCTGCAGCAACAATAACCTTCTGCCGTCCAAGAGTCTGCCCAACCTCATAGATACTCAGGTCAATTCCCTCGTAAATGCATTGCGTTGTAATGACAACTGCGACTCCGGCCTCAATCAGTTCATGTATCTTTGACACGATATCCTCATCAACATTCGGAATTCCGCCGATACCAAAGCTTTCAATAATAACACCCTTATACTGTGTGCGGATAAAATCAAATAGCTCTGTTCCGATTCCCGGAAAGATTTTCAATACAAAAATATCCCGGCAGACCTTTGTATCTATTGCAAAATCACCGGTTATTTCCTCACTTAATTTATCCAGATGCCCGGAATAAGTAAGCAGCTGATTATACGTAATTTTGCCCAGTTTAATCTCAGCAATCACCGGAAAATTAATACTTTTAACGCATCGGAGCTTCTTGTTTTAATCTTCATGGCATGTGTACCGTTGATTACAATTCCGTCAAATGCAACATACACACCGCGGATACCCTCACACGCAAAACGAATCGCATCGGAGAGATTCTTTTTGGCATCAGTATACAATGCCTCTATCGGAATCTGTGAACCGGTAAACACCACCGGCTTTGCAAGATTTTTTAACATATACGTAATGCCTGCCGCACTGTATGCCATGGTATCCGTACCGTGTGCAATAACAAAACCGTCATATGCATCATAATTCTGTGCTATCGTTTCCGCAATCCGCGCCATCAGCTTCGGATTCATATTGGTACTGTCCACCCTCATCACGGAAATGCCCTCCAGATGACAGATAGACTCAATTTCCGGAATATAGGTAAGCAGTGTTTTTACATCAATCGACGGTGTCAGCCCCTCTGATGATTCAGAAGACGCGATTGTTCCGCCTGTCGCAATTAATAATATTTTCTTCATATAGTCCCCAATCCGCCGTTAAACGGCATTTTTATTTTTCCACATAAACAGACCTGTAAAACCGAAAATTATTGCCAATGCAATGCATGAAAATGAAAGCCACATATACGGTAAATACTCAAATGTCGCAACACCAAGAATTGTTGCCATATAAATACCGTTGTCACTCCACGGAATCATTCCGGCTGTCAGCGTACCGCCAATTTCAGCATTTCTTGAAAGAACCCGTCGGCCGTAACCCATTTCGTCATACTTTTCCGCCATGATTTTCGGTGTAAGGACCAGTGAAACATACATTGCACTGCCAAGCAGACAACCTAAAAAACCAACAATAATCGTAAATACGGTCAGCGTTCCACCATTGTTGATATGTTGATAAACCTTTCCGGCGATTGCCTTAATAATACCAATCCGGTCAAGTAATCCGCCAAATCCAAGCCCCAGAATAATAATTGCCACCGACCACAGCATACTGTTCATGCCGCCACGTGAAAGCAATGAATCAATAAATTCGATTCCCGTATTCATTTCAAGCTGTACCCATGCTGTAGAAATGGCCTTTACCGGAGTCAGTCCCTGAAATATAATGCCCCATACAATTCCAAGTCCCGCACCAAGTGAAATAACCGGCAGGGACGGCATTTTGAGTATCAGTAAAATAATAACAACCAGCATTGGCACAAATGCGAATAAACTGATATGAAAATTTTTCTGAAGTGCCGCCATAACGCTGTTGACCTGTGTCATATCCGCACTGCCGCCGCCCAGGCGGAAACCAAGAACCGTAAATGCAATGCCTGTAATACCAAATGCACTTAATGATACCGGCAAAATACCGCGTACATGGTCAATAACATCAATATCCGCCATTGCCGCAGACAATACGCAGCTGTCTGAAAGCGGTGAAAACTTGTCACCGAAATAAGCACCGGACAATACGGCTCCGGCTGTTATTGGTGCCGGAATTCCAAGTGCTGAACCGATACCCATCATGGCAATACCGGATGTTCCGACTGTTCCCCATGAAGTACCGGTTGCAATCGATGTAATACTGCAAAGAATCAATGTTGCCAGTAAAAAGATAGACGGATGTATTACTTTTAGACCGTAATAAATCAGACTGGGTACAATTCCGCCGGAAATCCACGTTCCGACCAGCGCGCCGACCGCCAGCAGGATTAAAATAGCGCTCATGCCGTCATAAATGCCTTTCGTGACCGCATGTTCCATTTCCTGATAGGAAAATCCATTTCTTTTGCCAACAGCCATTGCAAGAAACCAGGCTGCAAAAAGTGCAAGATGTATCTCGATGCCAGACTGATTGCATAAAAATGCCAAGGCAAGAAAGCCGCCTAATACAATAACTGCCTGTAATAAAGTGGTTTGTCTTTTCATGATTATGATTCTCCATTCTCCTACGGGTAATATATCTTACACGTATGCTTTTACTTGAGTAGATGTATCATATCATTGAATTCCGTCAAAATCAATCAAAATACTTTATTTTTATTTTCCAATTTTTGCTTAATATATTATCAATATTCGACCGTAATTGTGAACTACCCATTGTCTTAAGCCAATGGGCTTCCTGCTTCATCGACCTCGTAACCTACTATCTCCACAGGCGTTAATTTGGGCAGTCCCTGCCCTATATATTTCTTTATGCTATTTGCCTTAATCCTTCTATCAGTATATTTTTCGCGGCATTGATATCCCTGTCATGTTCTGCTCCGCATTTCGGACATATCCATGTCCTCACTGACAAATCTTTTGTATCTGGATTCTGATACCCGCAAACAGAACATAATTGACTACTAGCATAAAATGTATCTATTTTGATGTATTTCCTGCCATTCCATTTTGCCTTATACTCTAACTGTCTTGTCAGCTCATACCATGATACATCACTTATGGCTTTTGCCAGATGATGATTTTTTACCATGTTTTTTATCTGTAAATTTTCTGAAACTATCACTTGGTTTTCGCTGATAATCTCATGTGAAACTTTATGTAGATAATCTTTTCTTATATTCCTTATTTTCTCATGGCATAATGCTATCTTTTTCTTTGTTTTATAATAGTTCTTACTTCTCTTTCCTTTATGTGACAGTTGCCTTTGCAGCTTTACAAGCTGTTTCTCGTATTTTTTTATAATTTTTAGATTCTCATATACTTTCCCATCGGAAGTAATACATAAATCTTTAATTCCTAAATCGATTCCTATGTTATGATTTGTATGTGCCAGTTCCTTATGCTCCGTTTCTACAAGTATGGACACATAGTATTTTCCACTGGAAACCTGCGAAACAGTCGCTGACTTAATCTGCCCACTATATTCCCTGTGTAACCTTGCTTTTACCGCTTTTAATTTTGGCAATTTTATCTTCCCTGTCTCAAAATCTACCGCAATATTTCCATTTGTGAAGTTTGTTGTGTATGATTTATGGTTATCGTGTTTGCTCTTGAATTTCGGATATCCTGCATGCTCCTTAAAGAATTTTTGATATGCAGCGTCCATGTTATAGATTGCGTTGGTCAGAGCAAATTTATCTATTTCTTTTAACCATTCATAGTCTTTCTTTAATTCTCTGTTACAGTAATTATTACAATCCGTTTTACTAACTGACTTTTTCTCTTTCTCGTATATTTCTTTCCGATATGCCAATGTCTGATTGTAAACAAAACGGCAACAGCCAAATGTTTTTGCAATCTGAATTCTTTGTTCACTATTAGGATATATCCTGTATTTATATGCTTTTAACACCCACTGTCGCCACCTTCCTACCCTTGATTTTCTATATATTTTCTCAACATCTCTTCTGAAACATTTCCTACACTGCAGACAAAATATCCGTCCGTCCAAAAAGTATGTTCTTTCCAGAAATGTTTTCGTAGATAATCCGGATATCTTTTCCAAATATGATATGTTGTATAACTCTTCATCAGATTTACTATTTTACTAATAGACATTGTTGGTTCTGTTTCTATCATGTAATGAATATGATCTTTATCTGTCTCTATATATCTGATAATGACTTTATGCTTTTGACATATCTCATATGAAAACTGCTTTATATCATCTGATATTTGTTTTGACATCAGCAATTTCTTTCTATACTTGCATACGAAAATAATATGATACTGTAACAAATATTTGTGTCTGTTTTTGATTTCCACGTTCCCATAACGCGAGTATAGCACAAACCTCCGCTTCCGGCTACCTTAACCCACCGTCTAAAGCCAGTGGGATTGCGGTAGCCCTATTTCAAAACTAACAATAATCCCCACAAGAGTCCTCCGATAGCCAGAAAGCTTCCCACGATCAAAGGCAGGTTATAAACATAAATCTTTGCCCCAGCCAGCACAACAATGCCAGCTACCATTCCAAGCGCTGCAATAAATGCAACAATACCGCATGTAAAAATAAATTCATAATCCAACTTTCTCATCCTTTTTTACCTCCCATGGAAAACAGCTTTTGTCATCAATATAAACATCCGCATAAATCTTTCTTCCGTCTGATCCGTACCTTTCGATAATCTCCGGCAGATTCTCATTCACTGCATCAAATTCCAGTTCCCACTTCCTGCACCATTCCACTGCTTCCTCTAACTGATTTCCACAGCGGCACGTCCACAAAATAATCTGGCGTCCCTGCCTTCTCAATCCTTTCAGCAGTTCGATCAGTGCTGTATTCGGCTGTCCGATCTTTGGGAAGCAGTCCGTGCAAAGTGTTCCGTCAAAGTCTACCGCAATAATCTGATATTCCGTTTTCATCTGCCATGCTCCTCACTTTCCGTCATTTTGCCCTCTTTCTGCTTCCCATTATCCATATTTTCTGTCCATTAATTCGGACAGTAAAAGACCACCTCACGAAAAATTTCATGAAGTGGTCTTTTTACCTTTCTTATATTTTGTTTTTTACACAAATAATTTTTTTACCATTTCCGCATCAAACACAACCTGTTTTACATGGTCTACTTCAATCTGATACAGTGCATTGGCTGCTAGGTGCTCTGCCGCCTGCTCCAGATCACGGATTCCCGATGTATTCTTATACTGCTCGATCAGTTCATCCAGTCCCTCCCCGGTCAGAACGATCTCGCCCTGCAGCAATCCGATTCTCTTTAATACTTTTGGCAGTGCAAATTTGGAGAAAATGATTTTTTTCTCTTCCTGCGTATAATCCGGGATATCGATCACTGCAAAACGTGACATCAGCGGGGCGCTGATATCTTCTTTTACATTGGCAGTTGCAATCGGATAGACACCGCCGGTCGGAATCATACATTCCATATAGTTGTCTGTAAATCCAAGATTATCTAATAAGGTAAGAAGTACGTCCGCCGGATTGCCGTTTCCTTTTCCGGATGCAGCCTTGTCAAGCTCGTTGATGATGAATACAAGGTTCGACTCGCCAGCCATGGAAAATGCATCCATAATAATACCAGGCTTCGCATTTCCGTAGATACGGGAGCTTCCGGTCAACTGCTCCGGGTCATTGATGGAACTCATATCGAGTGTCGTCCACGGCAGTTTTAAAATTCTTGCCACCGCATAGGCAATCTGCGATTTTCCGGTTCCTGCCGGTCCGACAAGCAGAAGTCCATACGCTGGAAGTGTGTGTGTGCGGTTGATCTGGATGATAGTCTCCATGATACGCTGTTTTACTTTTTCCATTCCGTATAGTTCTTCATCTAAAATCCTGCGCGCCTCCACCGGATCGATTGCTTCAAAATAATTATTTTTCCACTGGATATTCGTCATAATGGAAAGTGCACGCTGCGCGTGGCGGCGTTCCTCGGCAGACACTTCGCTGGAACGTGCAACTGCTAAATTTCTTCTCGCCCACAGTCTGATATTGTCCGGCATGGTTCTTCCTGCGCAGTTTAAGAAATCCGAAATACTCTGGATACTGGTAAGCTTCATGCTGTCGCCGCTCTCGTCTAACTCTTCGTCCTCATCCTCCTGCTCCGGTGCACTGCTCGATAAAAGGCGTTCCATCACATACTGTAAAAATCCATCCGCCGCAGAGAGTTTCGTTCCACCGTGAAAAGCATTTTCCCTGATCTTGTACACGGCATAGCCGTCCGCCCTGTTTTCCCCGGACAAAAGAACGTTGATACGGTTCTCCCCAAGCCATTTGATCAGATTCACAAAACGTGCATCGATCCGCAGGATATTGGAACGGAATGTCTCGTCCTCCTCCTTAAACTCAAATGCTGTCCACTGGCTCTGGTTGCAAAATACTCCGGTGGAATGATGGCTCCACTGTTTTTGCTGATTGTCTAATACCAGGATCGGATCATCCGGTGTTTTTTTCGGAACTGTCTGATGTAAATGCGGTATATGTACATACAAACGCTTCTTTTTCCTCTGAAGCGCTGTCTG
>ENA-OQHF01000608-OQHF01000608.1-human-gut-metagenome-genome-assembly--contig:-NODE-608-length-21395-cov-5.860118_pt1 | contig 21395 bp, 29 predicted proteins | sample MGYA00242559_ERZ504709 | MGnify/ENA primary metagenome ERZ504709 (study PRJEB26092, sample SAMD00036203) | human gut metagenome | host: Homo sapiens | study: EMG produced TPA metagenomics assembly of... | reverse complement strand
CTGAAAAATATCTAAAATATTTTTAATTTTTTCTTGACATTTCTTCAGGATTGTAATATTTTATAATATACGACTGAGGACGGTCGTATATTAACAGTACATGGGAATGTACATTTCCAGTGATTCGGGCTTGTACTGGTTTCGACAGGGATCTCGAAGATGGAGAAGCTATCCGCAGGCAGATGCGTCAAATCGCAAACTTAAAATTAAACGCTAACGATAATTTCGAATTAGCTGCAGCCTAAATGCTGCATGTCAGCCCTGAAGCACTCACACTTCAGGAATCTGGCACCGATCCTGTGAGAAACGATGGCGGCAAAGCTTTGAACCGTCAGGCGTATCATGAAGCTACTGACCCCGTAAGGATGTTAGTTTTCGTGCGGCAGAGGGAATGTTAAAGAACTAACTATGATAGTAGAAGTACATGGGACAGGTTTTTGGACGCGGGTTCGATTCCCGCCAGGTCCACTTTTTCAAAAAAGTGCGTAATTTCAAGGATAGCGGAGAAAGCCTTTAAAATAAGGGTTCTCCGCTTTTTCTTTTACTGAAATGATTCTATTATTTCAGACTTTTTAAGCGTATTTTACAATCTTATGCAACACGAAATACGCAAAAATGCAACACGAAAACAGATGATACAATATTCAGCCCCGGAGTGACTGCTCCGGGGTAATCTTATTCTCTTTTGTCCCTCGCCTTGTTCTTTCCGATTTCGAGATACAATATCATCTCTTGTGGCATTTGCTTTTTTATCATCTCCCCCATTTCTTCTATTGTGATCAGATCCATGAGTTCCATCATCTTCTTGTTTAATTTTTCCGGTATTCCTAACGCTACCGCTCTCGGATAGATCATCACAAGGCACTTCATCGGATATCTGTCTGACATCCAGTTATACGGATCATGAACACCTCCATTTAATACTTGTAGTGTTCGCTGATATATTTCTCCGATCAATTCCACTTTTTCTCTTGTATACACAACCATTCACCTCACCTTGTCCATTCTTCCTTCTTTTCAAGCACATCCTTCATTACCGTTTCCGGCACATCTTTCATTTTCTTTAATTCTTCCTCTGTGTATCCCATCTTGTTAAGTTCTCTTGCTATCATTACCGGTGTTACTTCTTCCGGCTTTGCATTTTCGTTTTCTCCCTTCAGTTCTTCCAGTGCTGCATTCAGAGCTTTTCCAAACACTTCCCGCGAATCCTCTTCTTTTTCATCCTGTTTAGGAATGTAGACAACGATGGTTTTTTCTTCCTTGTCATAGCTTCCTGATTTTGTTTTACGGTCAGCGTAATTCTCTTTGTACTCTCTGTAACTCATTCTTACTTCTTCGCAGTTTTCAGAATTCTTTTCGTTCATCATTTTTTCATAGCATTTACGGCAAATTCCGCTTTTTCCGTAATATGCAATTTTCTTTTCTCTGTCTTCTGTCTTTCCGTAAATCTCTACTGTTTCAGCGTGTCCGCAGCTGAATGTTACATCGTACTTCATTGCTTCGTTCTCCTTTCTTTCCTCTCTGTAATTATAATATACACCAATTCAGTGTATATGTCAATAGTTTTTTCACCGATTTAGTGTATTTTTAAAAAGTGAATGTGGAATCACAACCTTTCAGATTACAGGCAGTACATAATATAATACGTGTTGCCATTATCTTCGACAATTCCCCAGTCTGGAATTGCTATCTTTTCCTCTAGCATTTTTCTATACTTTTCTTGCTCTTCTTCGTCAACTCCCCATTCTTCCATGTAATCATCGAAGTGTCTTTCAAAGTCTTCTCCTTCGAATACTACAGTGCCTCTTTAAGTTCTTCTTCCGCTTTCTTTTTGAATATCCATTTTTCATTAATACTTCGATATCAGTCATCTTTTTTCCTCCTCTCAGAATCTCGGCTACAACTAGCCGTTTCTACATAGTCGGGGCATTTGCTAAGCCCCTTCTCCCAATTTTCGAGACTCCTGTACGGAATCCCGAGTTTCCGGGACACGTCCTTTCTGGACATCCCCCGTGCCTTGCGAGCTTCTTCAATATTCATCGCTTCGCTCTCCTTTCTTTCCTCTCTGTAATTATAATATACACCAATTCAGTGTATATGTCAATAGTTTTTTCACCGATTTAGTGTATTTTAAAGCAAAAAAATAAAGCCGGAGAAACCTCCGACCTGTTAATCTTTCAGAAAAGCTGGAATCTGTCAACTTTCTTCCCAAAGCTTCCGGCATATCCATCCTGTCCACCGCCTGTCTCATTATTGTACTGCCAGTCATAGTAGTTGCCGTTCACGGGACTGACTCTGTACTGTGCTTTCTGACTGCTGCCATCCGGGGCAATATAGATCACCTCGATAGCATCAATCGGCTTACCGTTTCCGGCATATCCATTTACCGGATCAGCCCAGTTGAACCCGGTCACATATGGCAGCCACTTTCCACCCAGTACATGAACACGGTATTTGACTTTTCCCACGTTACACATGATTGCAACGTCTGTGATCGCCTTGCCCCTGACTCCTGCATAGTCTGCAAGATTCTTTACGGATGGATACGTTTTTCCCCCGGCTTTCACGCAGTAGGTAAATACTACTGCCGCATTATAGTGTCCTCCTGATGGTTTGGCAGTCTCTTTCAGAACAGAAGCTGTTCCCTGTCCGTAATCAATATCACAGAGCTTCAGAAGATGCGTGAATCCATTCTGTGACAGATTGGCGATCCGCACACCGTAAGCTGATCCATCAGCAGCAATGTACTGATCATTTCCGAGATAGATTCCAATATGCCCATTCATCCATACTGCCCAGCCGATATGTGCATCAGATCTTTTGCTGATCGGGATCACCTCAACTGCTGTACTCCTGTACTGTCCTGATCCCCGGACAATGCCGGTATACCAGCTAATCAGACCGGAACAGTCTACGCATACCTTTCCGGCTTTCTTATCATCTGATTTCCATACACAATTAGATCCATACACTTTCCTGAGTGCCTGGATCTTTGTCAGGCTCATCACCGTACCCTTTGCCCCATATACATAGGGTGTTCCGATCTTACTTTTTGCAAATGCGATTAATCCTGCTGCTGTCTTACTCATATTTTTCTCCCTTCCTGCACCGGTGCAAACTTAGTTCTTCTTATATTTATTGCGATTCCACATTTCCGTGACACGTTCCCAACCGCCAGTGCTTACCAGATAGACAATAAATGCGGCAATAAATGATGCGAAAATGTAATACCACTCAATTACTACTGTATAATATGTGCATAGTACGATCACTGACACGGGTGTCAAGATCAGTGCTGTAGCCAGTGCGACTGCATTGGTCTGTACTTTTTTAAGTCCGGGCATTTCCTTAATAACCTGCACAATCACGCTGACCATGAAAGCCAGTACCCCAATTCCTGCCAGTATGTAACTCATATACTGCATTAATGTTTCAATGTTCATAGTTGCTCTCCTTTATTTCCATCCAAATTTCATTGCTACTGCACCAAGAACAAGACCGAGGACAGTCGTAAGAACGTATTTTACAGCTGTCCTCCACATATCTCCGTCACGACTCTCCAATGTTTCCAAGCGTTTCCCTTGCTGCTTCTGCTCGCTTACCATAAGTTCTATACTCTGTGCGAGCTTTTCGACGGAAACGGTAAGTGAATTAATCTGCTGCGTAATCTTCTCCAATACTTCAATCCGCTTGTTCTGACGATGGTTCTCGTCTTCAATCCTCTTCTTGAACTCTTCATGCTCTGCCCTTGTAATTACATCATCCATCTTTCTCACCTCCTTTGCATTTAAAGCCAAAATCATCCGATTGCGAACACCGGGCGGATCCCATAAGTGCTTGTAGCCATATCACTGCTAGCATCGCCATATTGTGATATCAAGGTATATGTCTGTGAGCCTGCCACATTTCTCAACCAATAGTTTACACCAATCGCCTTCAATTCAGGGGCAAGCCGGAACAGTGCTAGCTGCATATATACGCTGACTGCCTGCTCCACCATCTCAGCGGTAGCCGCAAACTTTCCAGCCTCTGCATCCTCCCGGACTGACTGGGCAATCTGCTGTGTCTCGTCCACTTTGTCAAGAATCTGCTGCCATACAGTCGGCTCAGGATCTGATGGAGTGCCACCGCTTAAGGTTGCCAGGATCGTAAAGCTCTTGATATCAGTTGTGATAATCGTTTCGCCTAGTGTGCCGGATACGGATACACCGACTCGACCAGGTGCGGCAAGAGCTTCTGCTGGAACAGTACAAGCGTCATTTTCCAGTAGTTGCGAATATGTATTACCATTCGCTCCCCGGAAGAAAGCCGTCTTCGTCATTCCATCCCATCCCTCTGAGAAGCTGAACTCTGCTTTCAGATACTCCCTTGTTCCCTCTGCTGTCTCAGGCGGCTCAAGATAGAGCCGCCTGATTTACTACTTTGATTTTCATGCTTTTTCCTCATCCTCTTTTACAAGCTCCGTCATACCGGAATCCTCCAGGATCTCTTTTACCTTGTCCTTTAACAGCCGTGGAACCTGTCCATATGTCTTCTTTCCCATCATTATCTGCTGTGCCCATAACATTGCCATCATTTCTTTACCTCCTGCATTTTGCATTAATATGAATATATTGGTTAATAGAGTTACCATTTTACTGATACACCTGTTCAGACATCTCCAAGATGCATCCTTTCAACATCTCCACCTGTTCTTTTAAATCTGCATTCTCCCGGATCAGTGCGTCCATTTTTTCTGCCACTGTCTCTCCCGGCTTTGACAGGATGATGCCTGTGATACCGGCTGTGTACTTGATAATCCCTTCAAGAGCCGTGTATCCCTCGTACTCTCCAACTGTCTGACTACGCTCAGAAATGACCATCTTCCGAGTCTTCAATTTATCCGTAAACATCCCCCGGAGATTCTCTTCTGTGTCAGCCACGGTCTTGATCAGCAGTGTGCCATCCCCTTGGATGGATGCTGACTGGATCTGCAGGTCTGTTCCGTCGTTATATGTAAGCTTCATGTCACCACCTCCTAATTTGCCGCAATCCATATGCCGTGGAATTTATAAAAAGCTCTCGTTGCAGGTGTTGAAAAGTAGATCATTCCATTGACGTCAACGTATGCCATTACAGCACACACATTCTCCCAATTCTGTCCACATCCAACACACTGGATGTGTGTCAGTACCGCAGGTCTAAGATCTGTAGCGATAGCTGCGGAAGTAATAGCATACAGTTTATTTGCGAGGAGCGTTGTCCCACTTTTGGGATCAAGAGATACGTTAAAATGTACCTCACGACCTACTTTATATGCAGAAAAAGCAGAGACGTTATAAAACGATTGGAGATGCATATCAGCCTGTTTATACGATTTCACGGCTATTTTATCGGATGTATTGGCTAAATCTTTATTTATCGTAGCCATTGACGGCAGCACCGTGAACAGCTGATCTACTGACACAATGTTCAATCCCTCGAGACGGACACGGTAGAGCTTCATCTCATGTAGCACCGCACCTGTACGGATATCCCCCACTGTCACACTCGGATCAGTAGCAGCCCCTGTGCTTGGCGTTCCTTTGATTACTGCATATTCTGTTGATTCGATTTCCGATGAGCTGTTTTTCCGGTATCTCCTCACAATAATGTCATTCCGGTTCATTCCCTGTGATCCATTCGCTATCGTTACATCCGTGTAGTCATTTGCTGCAATCACGTCTCTGCGTCCCTGAATACTATACACAGCATCAAAAATGCGAATGCTATTGTTTGTCAGAACCTGAGCCTTTGCATTCTGTCCACCTTCCAGGACATAATCCGCTTCTCCGATGATTGCCTGATTTGCAAGCCCGCTCTGCTTTTCCGTGATATGCGGGCCTCCTGCATATCCATCCATAAGAGTTGTATTTACAAAATTCGCCATTTTACTCCTCTCCTTTCAACTTGTATTCCATTGTCACCCACCCATTTCCGTCCACTGTCAAATCCTTACGGATGACCGGAGCGGTCATGCTGATCCCTGTGATTCGTTCACGGCCTCCGACGATATCACCGAGTTCAAGATCTGTATCAATGACCGAAATTTTTAATTCTTTATAATCCATGATTTCAGCCAGTTTCTTCCTGCCTTCTTCTTCCAAATCTGCAAGACTATCAGCACTGGTGTTTTCATAATATTCTTCAATTAGATCCAGTCCTGTATAATAAGGCTCTTTCCTGATACTTCCATCCGGCCATGCATACAGATCTACTTGCTTTCGTGCCGTCAGTTCCCCGGTTCCGAGACAGATCAGATGGTTTGTCCCGTTCCGGTAATCCAAGATGTCAAGTTTTACGCTCCCATCTTCGTTCAGTTCGATGTTTTCTGAGTGGTCTGTGATGGGAACGCATCTAAGCAGGACATACCCTTTATCATTTGCTTCGCCCTGCTTGTACTGAATCGCAATCCTTGCCTGAACCGTATCCAATGCCTCCGTAAATGCATCCAGCAACATGGACTGCAGGGGAACCTGATAGTTATTGAAAGCGATCCCGCTGTCTTCCCCGGATACAGAAAAGAGTTCTGACAATCCTAACTTCTTTATATAAGAATCAAGAACTGCGTTTGCTTCTCCATTTAAATATACATAATCATTCTTTCCTGGGCTGATTGCTCTTTGATTCAGCAGCCCCCGCCATGTCGGTCCGGTAAGCTTTACGATATTGTCTGCCGTCACAGGATGCAGACTTCTGATAATTCCACCGTATTCTGTGTCCTGACAGAAAAAGCGGCAGTTCTTCCCATGAATTTTAGGATCGTATAGTGAATTTTGAATCTTGATTTCAAAATCATTTTCCGACCCTACTGTAATATTCACTCCACAATGATTTAGAAATCCCTGCTCCAATCCATTTGTATCCGTCACTGCAAAGTCCATCTTGGCGTCCCCCTTTCATTGAAAAGGATGATATCAAATCCAAATCCTCCGCTCCACGAGACAATACTCGTTCCCGGTGGTATCTTCTCCCAAATAGAACTCTCATTGTTCTTGCTGTTGAAAAGATTCTCCTCCGTTCCGTCATTCTTAACTTTCACAACTTTCCTGTCTTTTGCATAACGGGTACTTGAATCAATTACCGCATATTCCCCGTCATACAATGTTGTACGGAGTTCGTAGACGTGTCCGGCGATTCGGATCAGCGGATTAATACAGGGTCCGTAGATAATCATCTTGAATCCGCTGCCGGTATAATTGCTATTCCGAATTGACCGCAGATTCTGCACTTTGGAATATTCATAAGGAAAATCGTAAGGATATTCCAGCCAGTCCGAAGTTACAGTTGTTCCCTCGTCCTGCTTTTTAAATACAAAACTTTCTTCCGTGATCCAGTAGGGATAATCTGATTTTATGGAAATAGAGTTGCTGATGCTGTTCAGGTCATTTATCCATCGGTCTTTGCTCGTCCCAACAATCCAACACTTCATGTAGCTGTTGCCAACATACAGCCTGCCCGGAGTCGTGTTCAGTACATCTTTTTCTGCCACACTTTCAATGTCATCAATTGCTTTGGCAAACGCTGATCCAGTTGCCCTGATCTCTATCTCCAATTTCTTTTCTGTGATTTTTCTCTCCCATCCCTGTATATGGTCATCTTCCTCAATCGAATCATACGATCCATCAAACAGGTCGCCGCCGGTAACCATATACGGCCACCGGCAAAAGTCAATCTTCTCGGAGTTCTGCGCTCCGATATAATAAATGTCATACATAATCAATCAGATCCTTTATTAATCTTGCAAAAACACGCTCGTCGCATTTAAATCCAACCCCCGCATTAATCAGTGCATCAGCTGTTGCTCTGCCGAGCCTGTCATAATCAATCTCTGTTCCTTTTCCACCCTGAACCGTCACATTGACGCTTTCCCGGGTACTTCTGTCGAGTTTTCCAATCATTCCCTCAAGACCGCCAAAGGAACGAAGCAGATTCGCTTCTTCTTTCGTCAGCACCCATTCTCCTTCATCCAGATATGCCGGGAACATATCATTCGGAACGTAATCCATTCCGATCTTCAGGCGGGGAATGTTAGAAATGTGGAATCCCTTTCCTCCCACTGCCGGAACCCAGTCCGGGATCTTAATCTGATTCAGTCCATTGATAAAGCCATTGATCCCATCAATAATAAAATTCAGCGGTCGTTTGAATATATTCCCGAGTCCTGCTACAAGATTTTTGAAAATCTCAACCACGTTCTGCCATGCCGCACGCCAGTTTCCCGTAAATACATTTTTCACAAAATCAACAAGATTTCTCAGTATATTGGTTATATTTTTAATGACAGACGTTGCATCTGTCAGCATCCCGGCAAAACGGGTTGCAAAAATATTTCCCAACAACTGAACTGCAGGAATCAGCAACGAAGCGATCACGTTCACGATCGGAACGAGGGCTGTAACCAATGGGGTCAGTCCGTCTGATATCAGGCTGACGATCGGGGCTAACAGCTGGATGAATAGTTGCAATATAGGCTCCAACACTGATATTACTGCACTGAATATCGGCATTAACGCCCCTAAAAGCTCTGTGAGCGGAGGTAGCAATGCACTGATAATTTCCATCAGTGGCGGGAGCAGCATTCCCAGCAGTTCGGTCAGGATCGGCAGGATATCCCCCACGAGATCCGCAACCAGCGGAACCATTCCCGTAAAAGCATCTGCTAAGATCGGGAGGATTTCACTTGCCAACTCCATCAGTGGCTCGCCAATCTCGCCCAATGAATCCATTAGGGATGGAAGAACGTCCTCGATAGCCGGCATCATTGCCGATATCACATCCGACACAACCGATATCAATGGCGGCAGTGCCTCTTGCAAGAGTGGCAGGGAATCATCTATCAGTTCTGCCAGCAAAGGAATTAACTGCTCACCTAACGGTATAATCAGCACTTCAAGACTTCTTTTCAGTCCCTCGAATACAGATCCGATATCATTGTATTTGATATCCTTGATCGACTTCATGGCTTCGCCTGTGTCGTATGTTCCGTCTTCAATCCCGGCAAGAGCTGTGACCGCATCCGCTCCAAGATCTTCCCACATTGTTCCGAACAGATTTACACCTGCCGTATTCTGAGCAATCGGGTCTTCCATTGCTGCTAATGCAGAGATCGTTTCGTTAAATGCAGCCTTCGCTGTATCGCCCCCTGCTGCGAATTTCTTTGCCATATCATCCGCATTCAGTCCAATGGCTTCAAATCCTGCCACTGTTGTATCAGATCCATCAACTACCCTGATTGCCATCTCTTTTACGGCATCACCGACTTTATCAAGGTTGAATGCTCCCGACTCCGCACCTTTTTGGAAAATGTTGAACATATCATTGGCATCCAATCCGACCTTTGCGAACTGTACCGAATACTCTGATATGCTGTCGATCAGCTCTCCCGAATAGTCCAGTCCGTTCTGGGCACCGGCAGCGATCAGGCTCATTGCTTCGTCGCCCGAGATCCTGAAGTTGTCTACCATCGCCTTTGCCGCCCTGGTAGATTCCGGGATGTCATAACCAAATGTATCACGCAGGGCGAACGCTGATTCTGTCACGCTCTGCAAAGCCGAATCATCCAAATCCCCCAGGTTCTGCGACACGCTTGCCATCGCTTCTCCAATATCCTCGAATGAATCACCATAGTTATTCGCATAGATGGACTCCATCACGCTTTTATAGCGTTCCGTTTCCTCCGTGCCTTTCCCCGTGCTTGCGATGTACTGGTTCATCGCCTTATCTACATCATTCGCACTTTTTATAGCTGCCACACCGACTCCTGCAATCGTACCGGCTGCCGCCACAAGTCCACCACCAACCGATACAGCCGTAGCTTTTGCCATCGTCTTCCCTGCTTCTGCGGCAGATTCTTTCATCCTTTCAAAAGCATTGGAAAAATGCTCCTTCATCTCTCCCGCTGCTGTCTTTGCTGTCTTTACAGGATGGAGAATTGATTTTGCTACTTTTTCCATCCCTGATACTGCTTTTTCACGGGTTTTGGAAAAAGCAGACGTAAAAGATTCCCTAATATCTTTTGCTTTCTGCTTCGAGAATGACGATACGTTTTTGATCGGGTGTTTTACCACCTCGATCGTATTAGATACCTTGCTGACCGCCTTTGATGCAGATTCCTTTACATCACTGGCTACATTTTTCGCAAGCTGCTTAAATGTCTTTGCGGACTGTTGGGAGGATCTCTCCTGATTCTCTTTTTCTTTCTTATGGTTTTTTGTAACCTTTTTCTGCTCATCCTTGATGGATTCGCTTTTTTCTTTTTCAATCTTAGATTCCTGCTCAGCTGTCTTTTTCGCAAATTTTTCAATCTTTTTCTCCGATTCATTCAGATCGGCATCAAGGTTGCTATCATCTGCCCGGAGTTCATAAGTGACTTCTCCGTCATTTTTCTTTGCCACACATCCCACCTGCCTTCTTATGTAGTCGGCACAATGGCACACATGACTATAGCTTTATTTCAAATTCCTTTCTACAACTTCGTTCCTTGCATTTAAAAAAGAGACCTTTGCATGTAGCCCCTTCTTTATAAAAAATATTCTGTTCATGTCCACAATGCGGACATTTCACTTTTTTAATCTTCTTTCCATCTGCCCTCATCGTTTCGCCATCCCCTCAAGAGTGTGGAAAAGCAGGTCAAGCCCCGATTGTCCACCGCCTCCCTGCACAGGTAATGCATAATACGATTTCAATTCGTTGATCTCCTGAATCTCTTTCGCATTCTTCCCATTGTATCTCGGCAATTCCATCTGCCGGATCTGCATTACCTGTTTGATTTTTGTATCTGCTGACAGACCATTAAACAGGTATAAGAATTTCTTCCACGGCAGCCTTCCCTGTTCGTCAATCAAGTCGATTCTGTAATCTTCCATAAAAGACGCATAGATGTAGTCTCCGTCTTCCTCAAAATCAAGAACGGGAACCGGATTTTTCTTAACTTCCGGGCGTTTCTTCGTCCGTATAAACCGGGCGGCAATCTCTTCCATCACTTCTGCCCTTTCTTTCGGATTCAGCAGCCGGAGATTCCAACTGTTCCTCACCAGCACCTCCAATGCCGCATCAATCTTTTCCAAATCCGTCAGGCAGTCTTCCTTATACAGCTTCTGTATATCCAGCACATAGTTAAAAGCCGGGTTTACAGACAGCCTGCACTTTTTGGTATAAATTTTACAGTCAGGGGTTTCTGTCAATACTCCCATAGACTCACATTTTCCTGAAGAAGCCACGCTTTTTATACCCTGCTTTTGCCAGTTTCCGGTTTTCAGCACGGATTTTGTTGATCTGTGGCAGCACTACGGATGTAATAAACGGGATAATCTCTTTCGCCATTTCCTCATAGCGATTTTCAAAAAATGTCAGGATCGTCTTTGTATCCTCTTCCCCGAATACACTTTCGATCATATCAATCTCGATACGCCCCAGCTTCTCAACCGCCTCCACGGTTTCTTCTGCACTCATGCCCTCCCTCTTCATGCTTTCCACTTCAACCAATGCTTTCGTCAGCTCTGTATACTTCCGGCTGAGCTTTACAATCATATTGTCCGGATCAAGATCCACATGAAGAACGTGTGCCACTGTTCCGTCTTCATTCAGAAGCTCAAGATCCTCAACTACTCTTTTATGTCTTTGTGCCTGATATGCCATTTTCTTCCTCCTTACAAAAAAGGGAAGAGCCGAAGCTCTTCCTTATTCCACTGTACCGATCTCCGGCCGTCCATTGCCGTGGATCGTAACAGTCAGACTGTTGATATTGTTCGCATCTCCGTATGCCGGAGTGATATTTGCCAGCGTGATCGGCCAGATAATCACCTTGTTCCCTTTCTGAAGTTTCATGTGGGTCTTTCTCTTTTCGCCTAGTCCATACATTACCTCATCACCAAGAATGTAATCACACGCTTTATCGCCCGGTTTCACCGATCCTGTTAATGTAAGAGTCAACTGTGCACCAGTCACCTCACTGGATCCCCAACCCTTATCAGCATAATAGCTTAACTGCTGGATCACCTCATTCAGAGACTGTGACATATTTGTCATCAGATTTGCCATCGTCACCCAAGTCGGACTCTCTGCACTTGGAGTTGTATTAATAAAGGCTTCTGTCTCATAGTTGATTTCCGGTGTGATCGGATTCTTTGGCAGAGCCGGATCTGCGAAAATCTGTAAATCCATTTTCTTCATTACTTTATTCCTCTCTTTCTTAGTAGTAAATTTTACAGTTTATAATGCAGGAGAAGTGATAAACTCCGTCTTCATCTCTCCCGATCCTGCTTGGTTCTTTTACTGTGGATGCATCCAGCCAGCTTACCGTTTTTCCCTGCGGATACACTCTCAGGCGTTCCAAGTAATCCGCTATACTGCACAGTTCTTCCAAGCCCCTCTCCTGATCGGCATGGCGGCACAGGAAAAGTATTGGAATCACTTTTACCCTGTTCTGATTGTAATACGTCGATTCCGTAAAGCCCTCGCCAAGCTCTGCATAGATGCCGCCCTCTGCCGGAAGTTCTTCCAGTGTGATCTCAGTATCAAGATCACAGTTTTTTTCAGCTGTATCAACAACCAGTTCCAACAATTCTGTTAATGCTGTCATCTCATCTTCTCCTTTAATGCTGCCTGGTAGACCGCTTTCCATTCTTCTCCGTAGATTTCCTTTGCATACTTCGCCCATTCTTCATGGGCAAGGGCAGAGGTAAAGCTGAGCTTCTCCGGTCCGTATGTCCTGCTGGTCGGATTTCCGTACATCACATCGCCATGCCAAAGATATCTTGCGTAGGGAGTATTCCAGCGTAAAGTGTAAACACCCCCTACTGCTTTCTTGTCACTTAAAGATAACCCACTGTTCTCCAGCGTTCCCTGATCTTTCGGTACGTGCTTTGATGCATCCATTAATGCCTGATTCCCCATAGCCGTCAACGCATCATTGCTTGCCGCTTTAATCCTTGCGATCGTTGCCGCCCGGTCAAACGTCACACGGGTCTTAATTTTTGCCATACTTCACCAGTCCTATCTCATAATGATGCAGCTTCTTCCCGTCGTATAATGGCTCAACCGACTTCACCTGATGCATCTGACCATTAAAGTCAATGATGTCATCAACATGAATCTCTATTTCTTTTGGTCTGCTGTTCCGGCAGTCGAAAAAGAGAGTCGCCGCAAGCTGGATCTCTGCCCCGTTTCCATCCCTGATGATCTGACGGGATGGTTCAATACGGACATTTACCAACTCTTCTCCTGCATCAAGTTCTTCTTTTCCCCACTTATCCACCTTTTCCCTCCTATACAGGAATACAGTGTGGATAAGTAGTCTCTTGGGTATTGGTCTCATATCCTGCCCCCTCTGTAAGTAAGTCCAGTTGGCCACAAAATTCGTTCAGCACGGGGAGAAAAGATAGACTGCTCTGTTGATCCGTTCCCGGAAGATGAACCTGAGTAGCTGAATTTTCCGAGCGTTCCGCCCGCCATTCCTGCCCCCATGTCCAGCTCTGCTCCACCATTTGCGTCCAGGTATTCGATCTGTGCACATACCGCATTTTTTACAGCGGACTGCAACTCTGCCGGCATAACAAGAAATCCGGTTTCTGTCAGCCGGTACAAGGTCAGTTCTTCGATGAGTTCCCCTGCTCTTCTGCATAATCCGGGAAAGTCGGCAGGATCTACCGGCTCTCCCTTAAATGTTTCGTAGTAATACACTTTGTCTACATACATTCAGATCAGCTCCTATGCTGCAACTTCCGTTCTTTTAACATATACAGTCTGCGGTTTGGAGATCTTAAGACCAAAGATCTTACGTCCCTGCACAGCAGATGCGCCAATGTATTTGCCGGATCCTGAAAGATCCTGTGCATGGACATCCACAGCCCACTCCTGCACACGATGACACCAGTTCGGATGACCGGCCACAAATTCCGTAGTAGTCTTCTTGCTTTTCACCGTCTCTGTGTCTCCGTACATCAGGTTGTTTGACTCAAATACAGCAAATCCTGCTACTGCTCCGACTGCTCCGGTATTCTTCAACTCCTGTGAAAGATCTCCCTGACGGATAAAGTGATCGTCCATCATCAGCACCGCCATAAATTCAGGAGAGCAAATCAGCCAGCGTCCCGCCTGTGGCACTCCTGTTCTTCCAAGATAGGTCTTTGCCGCAAGAACCTCTTTGTAAGCTGTCTCTTCCGTAGCTGCCGTCTTTGTTGCACATACATTTACACCGGTGGTTGTCTCTAAGCACTTGATAGACTTCTTGTCCATGTCCAGCGCAAGAGAATAACCGGCAGAGTCCAGTCTATCTGCAAGGATATTATCCGGTACAGATGCCGCATCATATCCGTCGATCAGCTCATTTACGGCAACATCCTGATCAATGTTGAGATCCATGTAAGTTGTAGAACCGGCTTCAAGATCTACGCCAGTAGCCTTGTTATACGGCTTAACCGTCACTTCCGTATCTCTCACTGGGATCTTGACCTTTCCGGCTGTCGGAGTCCCCTCGTAGTTGGTGTTAAAAATGTAATTGTCTCTCGTTACCAGTGTCTGTCTCAGCTTTGCGTCTACAAGGGAAGACCATCTTTCCTGACTTTCGTGTGCGAAAATCTGTAAAAACATTAAAAACTTTTTAAATTTCATATTCACTTTCTCCTTTAATCAATCTTAAGCCCCGGGTTTCTTTTCAGAAAAGCGGCTTCAACTCCTGAAGTCTTCTTTCTTCCACCGCTCTGTCTCTGTCCCCATGACTTCTTTTTTGTCTCATCATCATTGTCATCGTCTTTTTCAGAGGATTCCTTAAACTGTGGGTACTTTTTCAGCACCTCATCAATCGCATCTTCAATGTCCATGTCCTCATCCTTTGCCATATGCACTCTCGCCAGTGCAAGGACATCATCCACGCAGGACTTATCCACATCATGCTCCAGGCACGTCCATTTCAGCTCCATTTCCTCTGCTTTGGCCGCCTTGCTACGGAGTTCCTGTGTTTCTTCATCATCCTCTTTGTCGTCATCTCCGGCTTTCCCCTTGCCGTCAGGTTTCTTTTTGCTTCCAGTTTTCTGCTGTTCCCTCTGCCATTTCCGGCGTTCCCTTGCAAGACGCTTTTTGACAACTTCATCTACTTCCTTTTGCGAGAATTCCTTCTCATCATCTCCTGAATCATCATCTCCATCGTCTCCGTCCGCATCGTCGTCATCACCCTCCGGGTCATCATCTCCGCTATCACCCGGATCGTCTCCATCGCCGCCTGCAAATAACTGCAGGTCGTATGTCCAGTATCTTTTTTTCATGTTCATGAGCTTCATAGTGCTTCTCCCTTCTCCGTTTTACGCCCGTCGGCAGTGATTTCTAAGTAAGCATCACCGTAAGTCAGATTGAGATCGCTTACAGCAATAAAAAAAGAATCAACCAGAAGTTTTCCTTTTTCTGATAGATCCTTATAATTTATATCTATGTGGCCGCCAGCAATATGGTAGGTGATCTTGTCATCCGTCAAAGACAGGAGCGAATGCACAAGCCCCTGTGCCAATGCTGATACTGCTGCACATATGATATCATTCCCGGTTTTTGCATATCCTGCATGGCCATCTACCGTCAGGCCAAGCGGTGTAATATTTACCGCAATCAAACTGCATCACCTCCTAAAAAAGAGTATAAAAATACCACTGACCATTTTTGATCAGTGGTACTATTGATCCTGTTCCCATGCCCATTCTTTTACTTTCTCAAAAGCTTCTACTGCTTCAGGCGGTGCGTCTTCGAGATGACATCCCACTACATACGGCATATAAATAGCCCGTAATTCTTCTATTTCTTCAGGATACTTACAAATCACCCGTTATCTCCCCTCTCTTCTCAATGTCATGTATTCAGCTTCGACTTCATCAAATCTCTCGGCCATGTAATTGTTACGTGCATATTCGCTAAGGTCAATTACATTATATTCATTTATTCCTAGCTGGTCAAGCTTTTTCTTTGCTTCTTCACTGGCATTCTTTATATACGCTCCACGGTTTTCCGCTGTAATTTCACCATTTCGTTTCCTAAAATTTTCCGCTTGCTTTAAGTGCCACATTTCGTGAAACTCTATATCGCCAACCTTTCCTGCAACTTTTTCTTTTAAAATTTCGGGTACATAAAATACAGTATTCGTGACCGCATCGTATAAACCCGGCACTCCCACTTCCTTTATTGTTGCTATCACGACTTTGGGTTTCCTCTCTAAAGGTATTCCCCACTGCTTCATAGCTGCCTTTGTTGTTTTATTGATAATATACAATGCTTTCGGCTTTATGTTTGCTCTCTCGGAAATATAGACATCTTCTGAGTAGCTGGTAACTCTGGATACCGTAATAACATTTTTACGCCCTACCGCCATTTGTTCGCTTTCGCCTCTTGTAACTAACCTGTATGCCTGCGATCTTTCAGAGATATGTATCCGATGCTTTTCGCCTCCCTGTTTCTTGTTCACTACTACCGCATTCGCCGATATCCTTTTATCAAATCCAACCACTCTCTCCCTGTCAGATCTCCTGTGCAGTCCCGGTGTATTGCTTACATACCCCTTGAGCTTCTTCTCTGCACCTTTCAGCTTTACAGCGGCTTCTTCAAAAGCCTCTTCATTTCCCGAAGCGTCATACATCATGCAGAGCCTCTTCTGCTTTCTGACATCCCGCTCGAGAGCCCTCTGTATCTGCGTCTGCTTATACAGCCTGTTATTCTCCGCCGTGTCTTCTGTCGGGAAATACCTCTGCACACTCACCCCCGGAATAAACGGCCACTTGTGATGTCGGCAGTTAATCCCAAGAATCCCGTCAGGATCTCCATAACTGGATGAGTTCCACGGATAATATCTGATTTTCTTCCCATGCAGATCGTGCGTGTAACCGCTCCCGTTATTCAGATCAAATATTTTCCCCTGATCTTTTGCACATTTCGGACGTGCTCCCGAATGGCTGTCGATCAGGATCAGGTTGACCCCTGCTTCTCTGCACCGGGCATCCTGTGCTTCGTCTGCTACCCTCTTGGCGGTATTCCTCATACACATATTAACGTAAGCTTCAGGAGTCCATTCACGCCCTGCCTTATCAACAAATGCAGGAATGCCCTTCTCGCAAAACTTACGGATACACTTCACTACTGCCTGCTGACGGGATTCCACACCAGACACAACACTTGTGGCTGAGCTTGACAGGATAGCATGGGCTTCGTTTGTAATGTCGTTTACAAGTCCCACGTAAGCCGCTCTTGCTTTATACAGCATCACGGTACAGCACGTATTCAGAGCGTCTTTTGCCTGCATCCGGTACGTCTGCATCACTTCCTTTACGGCTCTACTTTTCTTCGGTACTACCGGGATTCCTGCAAGTCCATCCCTTGCCGCCTTTTGCAATCCCCTGTCAATCGTCTTAATAGATTTTTCAGCCGTTTCGTTCAGCATCCTTATAGCTGCAGTCTGACTGATTCCTGACATTTTTGCGATCATCGCTATATGCTCCTGATCCAGCTTACCGATCTCCGCAAGCCTGCGGATCTGCCACTCGTCCGATGCGATAGGCTGTCCCCAGTCGCTCAGATGCTTGGCGATGTTCTGCATAATTTGACTTTCCAGGTCTATGTAATACCCGTCAATTTCTTCAGCAATCTGCTGACTTTCCATGATATCCATCTTACCACCTTATTCATCACTCTTGCCATCATCCCCTTCCGGGTCGTCTGCATCCTCATCCTCTTCGGGTGGATCATCCGTCGTGTCCAGTTCATCTTCATCGTCCTCCGTATCTGTCCAGTCAATGTCCTGGCCGGTAACTTGTCCATCTTCTCTGATCCGTTCCAGTTCTTCTAACGCCTCATCTTCAGAACACTTGTTGATCTCCATGATTGCTGCCACTTTGGATCTTAGCCCTGCCCCGACCAGCTTGATATTTTTATCAATGATCGTATTGCTGTCCTCGATGATAGAGTCATCAAAATCCACTGTTGCATCAACTGCCCCGCCCTGATCGAGGAACGATACAGCCCGGATCATGTTAATGATCGCAGCGGATATGATAATACAATGCTTCTGCCGGTTCTGATACAGGTCGGACTTGTCAGATATAACCTCTGTAGCTGTCTTTACACCGCCCTGCTCAAATTTATAGCGTCCTGCACCCATTCCGCACTTGAAGCTGAGCAGATCCAACGCTCTCTGTATTCCCAGCTCATGGTCCGATGCCCGGATCGTCATATCCACCTCTGTCAGCTTGTTCTCTCCACCTCTGTCTTCCGGCAGAATGTAGTAGACCGTATCATTCGGGTCAAATACTGGGTTTGTAACCCCGTCAGCCTCCATCTGCCTCTTCGCCTGACTTAGCGGAACCATGATCCTCTTACGACCGAGAACAAACTCATTCATATAGCTGTCGTAAATCAGGTCACAGCCTTTCACCTCATCGAGAGCATTTGCATAGATTGATATTCCCAACGGACTGTCTAAGTCAATATTGTTGCAAATGTTAGGAGTAACCAGCTGAAAAAGCGGCTCTACGCTTTTCGTGCTGACAATTTCCACAATATCTTCCGGTACATCAGTCTCTTTTCCCGATTCCTGATCTATATATCTATTCTCAATGTAGTATTCATCCTCATTTTCGCCCTCGCCACGTCCCAACCGGTGAATTTGGACGTAAATCACTTTTTTCCCATCCATAACTTTCGGAGTACCAAAAGCACATTCTGTTACGTCTCCGTTATCCCATGTCAGCGGGTAGATCATGTCTGCCCGAATATAATCAATGACCACATCACCGTCTGCATTTTTGTATTCTACGAACGCCCCTGTACCGAGGGCAAAGGATAATTCCAGCAAACGATTCGCCCGGGTCTGAAAGTTATTCGCCCACAGGATTTCTGTAAGCCTGTCATCATATTTTCCTGCATGGATCGCCACCTTTTCGTTCAATAGGAGATTTGCCCAATCTTCACTGATTGTCTTGCTCATTCCCAATTTATAGCGCTCCTGCTTCGTCATTACCACGCCGTTATATACGCAGTATTTGTGGAATTTCTCCACGTCGTTCTGATACCAGTCAAGCCACTCTTCTATATGGTTGTATGTATCGTCCGAAGCTACGCTAAACCCATGTTTCAACAGGTAGCCTTTTACTATCCTGTTCACTGCTGTTGCCATTTTTCTTCCCACCTCCTAGGCTGCTATATACAGAATATCCTCCTGCACGCTTTCCGTGCTGTATTCTGTACTGTCGAGACTGTCCACGTTCATTTCCCCATCATCCAGCCGGACATCCATGTTCTTCTTTTTCTCGTCATATACCGCTTCTTCAAACGCCGCAATGATATGCGTACAATGCCGCATGATCTTCCATCTGTGCTGAGCAATCAGGCTGTTATAGAATGCAATCCGGTCATTGATAGATCCCTTGATTGCATTCTTGATATCTATGGCTATATGTGCATGGACTACCGCACTCTCAAGTCCTGCGATCAATGCCTGCTCAGCATTATCGCAATACGCTTCGTACACTTTGTACCGGCTCTTTGCCCTTTTTACAAAATCAAGAAAATCATCCTGCAGCTGTTTTGGGTTGATCCGTTTCTTACAGTAATACTCATCCAGCACAACAACCTGTTTATACCCTTTCGTGAATCCTGTAAGGGTAAAAGAATGAGCCGACTTCGTACCCCCGAAATCGACTCCGATCACTGCATATGCTATTTCGTTTTTTGACAGCCACTCACTGCTGATAAGGTAATCTTCCACATGGTCTGCGAACTGCTGGTAAATAAGTCCATCAGCAGCCACCCATTTTCCGAGAATAAAACGCTTGTAGAATACACTGCCATGCGGCCATGCTCTCCGGTATCGTTCCAGCACTTTAGGAGATAAGGTCAGATTATCCGTCATCATGAAATGCAGATGGCAGACCTTTTTCTCTTTTGCCTGAAGAATATACTCTTCTCGGATGTAATGGTGCGGTCCTGCCGGGTTGCAGTTCATCCATGTCTTTGCACCCTCCACCGAGCATCGCCCGATAGCCTGATCGACGAAACTTTTCGGGAACAGTGCCGCCTCATCCAAATATGCACCGGCAGCAGTCAATCCCTGAAGAGCGTCCTGTGCCGCTTCGGTATTTGCTCCATACAGGTAGTATGTATTGCTCCCGATCTCAATTCTTGCATCCGTTCCTGACCTGATATACTCATACGGCCACCCCCATGCCTCAAGAATCTGAAGCATAGGACGGATCACGTTTTTCTTCAATGCTCCCATCGTCTTTCCGGCAAGGATGAACGACTGTCCCGAATGCATTTCCTGTGACCATGTGAGAAATCCTATGATACAGGCTATCGTTTTTCCTGATCGGATAGCTCCATCCGCTACTACAAAATCACAGGAGGAGCTTGCAAGTGGTGGTCTCCACCAGTGCATAAGCCTCCGCTGCTGTTCGGAAAATGGGGCAAATTTAAATCTCGTCGGTTTCTTCTGCTTTCTCGGCATCGTCTTCATTCTCCTGTTCTTCGGCTTCAGTATCGAATAAATTATTAAGATCTTCCTGGCTCGGTTTTATCGCTTTCAAGAAGTCACCAATATTCTCGTTCTGCCCGTCCGTGTCTCCAAGCTCCTGATCTCTGGCTCTTTTAGCCCTGTCAGTCCTGATACGCTGTTCTTCAAGATCTTCTTCTGACCTTTCGGTCTGTCCGACCACTTTCATGATAGCCTGATAGGCTTTCACATCTCCAATCATGGCTTGCTGGATCATCGCCATCGTGATCACATCCTCATAAGTGGTATCCCCTCCACTGTCGGCACGGATCACGTCCGACAATCCCTCAACGTTGACCTGCATGGTCAGCAGCCTGTTCATAGTGTCACGGAGAGCCGCTTTCCTGCGTCTCGCTTCACCTGACTTTTTCCCGCCTTTTCTTCCCAGTTCTCTCGCTTCCCTCTCGCTTCGCACTGGCTTTAAGTTGTATTCATTCGCCACTTCACCACCTTCAATTCTGACTTATTTTTAATGGACCATGCAGGACTCGAACCTGCGACATACCGGTTATGAGCCGGTTGCTCTAACCTGCTGAACTAATGGTCCTAATTTTGGTATTAGAAAAGCACCCCGGAGGGTGCCTTATCTATCTTTCAAATATTTTATTAATTCCAGTATTCTCTAAAATCAATTTTTTTATAAAGTGCATACAAATTTTCTTCGTTTAATTTATCATATATTTTTTTAAATTCTTGCTTTTGATAGAACTTTTCATACATATGTTCTCTGCATTCTAAAACAATCATCTTCCCACCTACTATTCTAGCGGCTAAACTTATTGCATGATAACACTCATTTAATATCTGCTCTCCACTTAAATCTTCTGCTGAATAATCATCACATCTTCCTAACTGACCA
>ENA-OQHF01000604-OQHF01000604.1-human-gut-metagenome-genome-assembly--contig:-NODE-604-length-21489-cov-4.907172_pt1 | contig 21489 bp, 14 predicted proteins | sample MGYA00242559_ERZ504709 | MGnify/ENA primary metagenome ERZ504709 (study PRJEB26092, sample SAMD00036203) | human gut metagenome | host: Homo sapiens | study: EMG produced TPA metagenomics assembly of... | reverse complement strand
GTCTGGCTGCGAAGATACCGGCCGCTTGCCCGTTTCCAGCCCGGGTGACGGCGGGGCGATGCCCAAATGGCCTGAGGGTCCGGCCGCACCAGCAGCTGCTTGTCCCACCGCTCCAGCTTTTCGCCGTCACCGCAGTCCAAAAGCTCATAGTCCTGCCATTTCTCCGCAATCCACATAGCCGTTCCTCCGATTCACATAAAAATACATAGTATTTTACACCGAAACAGCCTCTCCCGTCAATCCAAATTCCCCGAAAAAGGCACCGGCAGCAGCCCGAAGGCCGCTGCCGGTGTGTCAAACTTTGTCGTTTTCCCTGAGAGAGACAACCGCTGCCGAGTTTCTTCTCAACTCCTGCGGCCATCATCCCTCATTCTTGCAATGCATCCAGCAGCTCCAGCGCAAACACCCGGGTCCGCTGTTCTTTTTCCGCGTCCAGAAACGCAATCGCATAGCTCACATGCCGCTCGGCATGGCTGCCCAGATACCACAGTCCGGAATGGCGGCAGTAACGCCGGATTCCCTCCTCCAGAAGGTCACAGCCCTTGTCCGGCGGATACCCGCAGGTCTCCAGCAGGGCCAGGGCTTTCCCCTTCCACAGTGACGGTCCCCGCTGTTCCCCGTAGTACTTGTTCATGCCGTACACCAGCCGGTCCAGCAGGGCCTTCATGGGCGGCGTACAGTACCAGGAATAAATGGGCGTTGCCAGGACGATCAGGTCGCAATCCAGAATTTTCTCCGCAATAGCGGCCACATCGTCCTGCCGGACACAGGCAAAAGTACTCCAATCCTTCTGACAGCCGCGGCAAGCCACGCAGGGGCTGAATCTCCTTTTCATAAAGGGAAATCACTTCCGTCTGGGCGCCGCCCTGCCGGAGCTGATCGCACAAGATTTCCGTCAGCGCCGCGGTATTGCCCTGAGGCCGGGGACTGCCCAGCAGCACCAGCGCCTTCATCCCGCGGTTCCCACCGTCTCCCGGCTCTCTGTATGAGCGGCAGTGGCCGTCTCCTGCTCCGGACTTGCCAGACGCTCCTTGGCCACGGCCAGCATCAGCTTGATCCGGTTTTCCTGATTGACCCGGGTGGCACTGGGATCGTAGTCGATGGGGGTAATGTTGGCCTGGGGATACAGCTCCCGGATCTTGTTGATCATACCCTTGCCGCAGATGTGATTGGGCAGGCATCCGAAAGGCTGGGCGCAGACGATGTTCTCATAGCCCGCCCGGATCAGTTCCACCATCTCAGCGGTGAGGAGCCAGCCCTCGCCCATCTTGTCGCCGGTGCTGATGAGGCCGTCGGTGAGCTTGACCAGCTCCCGGAACGGCAGCGGCGCATGGTAGCCGTTGTCCTTGAGGACCCGGATGAGTACCTTCTCCATGCCCTCAATGTACTTCAAAATGAGATCGGAGACATGCTTTTCCAGGAACGTACCGCCATAGAGCCGGGCGGTCTCCGAGGGGTTATAGGCGCAGTACTGCACAAAGCCCATCAGGCCCGGGAAATTCACCTCACAGTCCTGGCTCTCCAGGAACTTCTGCAGGTCGTTGTTGCCCAGCGGGCTGTACTTGACGTAGATCTCGCCGACCACGCCCACCTTGACCTTGGGCACCCGGGTCACGGGGATGGCCGCAAAATCCTTTGCAATGAGCGGGAAGGTGTGCTTCATTTCCCGGGCAGTAAAGCCCCTGCCGGCCAGCAGAACGCGGCCCAGACGCTCGACCCACAGATCGACCATCCGGTCAGCGGCACCCTTTTCGTTCTCGTAGGGGGCCACCTGATTGCGCAGGGCACAGAGCATATCGCCGTAGAAAATGCAGGCGATGGCGCGGCGGGCCAGCGGCAGGGTCATCTGGAAGCCGCTGTCCTTTTCCAGACCGGAGAAGTTCAGGCTGGCAACGGGGATCTGGGGATAGCCCGCCTTGACCAGAGCCTTGCGGAGCAGGTGGATGTAGTTGGAAGCACGGCAGCCGCCGCCGGTCTGGGTGATGAGCAGGGCCGTGTGATCCAGGTCATACTTACCACTGTTCAGGGCGTCCAGAAACTGGCCGATGACCAGCAGGGCCGGATAGCAGGTGTCGTTGTGGACGTATTTCAGGCCCAGCTGTGCCACGGCGCTGCCGCAGTTGCCCAGGATCTCGCACTTGTAGCCGTCGTAGCGCAGGGCGTATTCCAGCAGCCGGAACTGAGTAATGGCCATGTTGGGGATGAGGATGGTGTGGGTCTGCTTCATCTCCGGGGTAAATTTGGGATAATTGTATTCCATAGGTTCCTCCTATGTATCAGGCTTCTGCCTTGGGGGCGGCCTTTTCCTCTGCCGCCTCGTCGCGCTCCTCCAGAGCGGCGAACAGGCTGCGCAGACGGATGTTGACCGCACCCAGATTTGTGATCTCGTCGATCTTGAGCTGGGTGTAGAGCTTGCTGCCTGCCTGCAGGATCTCGCGGGTCTCATCGGTGGTGATGGCATCCACGCCGCAGCCAAAGGAGACCAGCTGCACCAGATCCATATCCTTCTGGGTGGTGCAGTACTTGGCGGCGGCATACAGGCGGCTGTGGTAAGTCCACTGGTTCAGCACGCTGGTGGGGAACTTTTCCACCCGGTTGGAGATGCTGTCCTCGGTGACAACAGCCGCGCCGTGGCGGGTGATGAGGTGGTCGATGCCATGGTTGATCTCAGGGTCAACGTGATAGGGGCGGCCTGCCAGCACGATGATGCGCTTGCCCTGACGGCGTGCCTCATCAATGATCTCGCTGCCCTTGACCCGGATCTGGGCCATGTGGGCCTCGTGCTCAGCGTAGGCAGCATCGGCAGCGGCCTGCACTTCCTTCTCGGAAATGCCGCCGAAGTATTTGGGCAGGACTTCCTTTGCCATCTTGCGGACAAAGTCCTTGGGGCGGTGGATGCCCACATAGTCATAGATAAACTTCTGGCCCTCCAGCTCGGGGCAGTTGCCTGCCAGAACTTCAGGGTAATAGGCCACCACCGGGCAGTTATAGTGGTTGTCGCCCAGTCCTTCGTCAAAGTTGTAGGTCAGGCAGGGGTAGAAGATGGCATCCAGGTGCATCTGGCTCAGGGCCTTGATGTGGCCGTGGCTCAGCTTGGCCGGGAAGCAGGCGGTATCGCTGGGGATGGTGGCCTGACCGGCCAGATACAGCCCCCGGCTGGACACCGGGCTGGTGTGCACGGCAAAGCCCAGCCTGGTCCAGAAGGTGTACCAGAAGGGCAGCAGCTCGTACATATTCAGGCAGAGCGGGATGCCAATGGAGCCGCGCTTGCCGGGCACGGGCTTGTAACCGGCCAGCAGCTGCTGCTTGTAGGCGTACAGGTTCAGGCTGTTGTCCTCGCTCTTGCCGGTAACGGGCTTATCGCAGCGGTTGCCGGAGATGAACTTGCGGCCATCGGCAAAGGTGTTGATGGTGAGCTGGCAGTGGTTGCCGCAGCCGCCGCACTTGACGCTGACCACCTTCTGGTCGAAGGCTTCCAGCTCGGCCAGATTCATCATCCCGGAAGTTTCCCGATGGTTCTTATGGCTCTGGCGCAGGCCGAACAGGGCCGCACCGTAGGCACCCATCAGGCCCGCGATGTCGGGGCGGATGACCTCCACGCCCATCTCTTTTTCAAAGGCGCGGAGAACAGCTTCATTGTAGAAAGTACCGCCCTGCACCACGATCCTGCGGCCCAGCTCCTCAGGGCTGGATGCGCGGATGACCTTGTACAGCGCGTTCTTGACCACACTGATGGACAGACCGGCGGAAATGTTCTCGATGGAAGCACCGTCCTTCTGGGCCTGCTTGACCGAGCTGTTCATAAACACGGTGCAGCGGCTGCCCAGATCCACGGGGCGGTCTGCGAACAGGCCGAGAGCGGCGAACTCCTTGACATCATAGCCCAATGCCTGAGCAAAGGTCTGCAAAAAGCTGCCGCAGCCGGAGGAGCAGGCCTCGTTCAGGAAGATGTTGCTGATGGCACCATCCTCGATCTTGAAGCACTTCATGTCCTGACCGCCGATATCGATGATGAAATCTACATCGGGCATAAAGTATTTGGCGGCGGTGAAATGAGCCACCGTCTCCACCAGACCATAATCACAGCGGAAGGCGTTCTTGACCAGTTCCTCGCCATAGCCGGTGGTGGTCACGCTGGCCACCTGCAGGCCGGGGTGTTCCCGGTAGATCTTGATCAGCTGTTCCCGGATCAGGGGCAGCGGGTTGCCAAGGTTGGGCTGGTAATTGGTGTACAGGATCTGGCTCTTCTCGTCCACCACCACCAGCTTGACGGTGGTGGAGCCGGAGTCGATGCCGATATGCACCGGGCCGCACTGGGCGCTGAAAGGCACATGAGGCACGCTGTGGGACATGTGCCGGGCATGGAATTCCTCGTACTCCTGCTTGTTGGCAAAGAGCGGAGGCTCACTGGCATAAGTAGCGGTGGCGGCGTACTGGTCCAGCGCGTCGGCCACTGCGGAGAGTTCGAACTCCTTATCCGCATAGAGGGCGGCACCCAGTGCCACATAGAGCAGGCTGTTCTCGGGGCAGGTTCCGGTGACCCCCAGCGCCTCATCAAAGCTCTTGCGCAGCACGCTGCTGAAGGTCAGCGGCCCGCCCAGATACAGGATATTGCCCTTGATGGGGCGGCCCTGTGCCAGACCGGCAATGGTCTGGTTGACCACCGCCTTGTAGATGCTGGCGGCGATATCCTCCGTGCGCGCGCCCTGATTGATGAGGGGCTGCACGTCACTTTTGGCAAACACGCCGCAGCGGGACGCGATGGTATAGGTGCGCTCGGCCTTTTCCGCGGCCTTGTTCATCTCGTCGGCACTCATCTTCAGCAGGGTGGCCATCTGGTCAATAAAGGCACCGGTGCCGCCGGCACAGCTGCCGTTCATGCGGACCTCGGTGCCGTTGGTCAGGAACAGGATCTTTGCATCCTCGCCGCCCAGCTCGATCACGCAGTCGGTGGCGGGCACAAACCGCTTGACTGCAACACGGGTGGAGAACACCTCCTGCACAAAGGGCACGCCGCAGCTGTCGGCCAGACCCATGCCGGCAGAACCGGAGATGCTCAGCAGAGCCTTGTTTCCGTGCAGGTGCTCTGCATCGATACGGCGCAGCAACTCCTGCGCCTTTTCCAGAATATGGCTGTAATGACGCTCGTATGTTGAATAAATCAGCGCATCATGTTCGTCCAGCACCGCGCACTTGATGGTGGTGCTTCCGATGTCAAGACCTACTCTCACTTGCTTTTCCTCCTGAGGAACAATATAAAAATACAGTTGTATTATACTCAAAAATCGGGATACAATCAATCCAGTCACCATATTTTACACGCAAAAAATAGTATTTTCCGCTCAAAAAGTTAAACATTTTGTTAAATTCACGAATACAGCTCCCCTGTTTTTCTACATTCCGGTTAAGATTCTTTACTCAGAGTGATTTTTACACAAAAACGCCCTGCCCCGGAAAAGCCCGGAGCAGGGCGCTGAACATCGTATCATTCCATTTTATCGGACAACAGAGCAAGCTCCCGCAGGATCTGCCAGCGCAGGCCATCAGCTGTGGTGAGTGCCGGATGGATGGTGTGCAGTTCCACACTGCCCTCAATGGGAAACATCGTTCCGGCCAGCGGGATGCGCACCTCTGCCCGGGTACCGCTTCCGGCATCGCGCGGCGTGAGGGAAAGCACCCACCCCATGTGGGCGCAGTAACGGCGGCAGAGCAGCAGCCCTGCCTGCACACCGCCCAGGATGCGGCGGCGGTTCTCCATCCAGTTTTCACCGGTGGGCAGGCCGCAGCCGTCGTCCTCCACGATCAGGTACAGATCCTCGTCGTCCCGGGTGAGCCGGATCTTGATCTGCCCGCCGGGGCTTACCGCCCGCAGGGCATTGGAAAGCAGATGAAACAGCAGCTGCTCGGCCTCCTGGGCATCCGCCTTGACATAGCAGCGCCGGAACGGGCTGTGATCCACAGTCAGCCGGATGCTCAGCTGCTTCTCGATCTCCGGGGCTATCTGGGCGGCCTCCATCAGGATCCAGCACAGGTCTACCGGCTTCATGGACGGCTTGTCGTCCATCTCCACTTCCAGCAGGCCCATCATCTCCCGCAGAGTGCGCTCCAGGCGGATGCTCTCCTGCCCCATATCCTCCAGCGCCTGCCGGGTCCTTTCGTCTCCGGTCCGGGCCAGATGCATCTGCAGGTATTCCCGGTTCTGGTCCATGATGCGCAGGGAGTGCAGCAGCACGCTCTCAAATTGTTTGCGGGGGAAATCCCCCATCCCGCTCTCTTTTGCCATTCCGTTCTCTCTCTTTTTTCTCATCGTCCGGCCTTCCGTCCCTGCGTTCCGCTGTCGATCAATTTTTGGCGGCCCGCATAGATCAGCTTGCCCAGGGTAACGCTATGCCCCATCAGGCCGTAATCCTGCTTGAATTTCTGCCAGGCTTCGGTGTTGTATTTTTCCACCCCGTCGATCAGGCGGCGCATCCCGCAGTCCACGGCGGCCACTGTGGTGTGGTGTTCCTCGGCCACAGTCTGCAGGATCTCCTTGCGCACGGCCAGCTTCCGCTCCGTGCCGCAGACGACCTGCAGCGCAGTGGTCAGATATTCACAGTTCACATCCGGCTGCTGGATGCCCCACTCCGCATAAAGCTGCTTGCAGAACGGCAGCACCCAGAAGATGCCGATGTCCGTAGAGCTGCGCAGATCCAGCAGCAGATCCAGCAGGCTGCTGCGCTCCGGCAGGTACTGCCTGCCGTCCGGCCGCAGGAACGATGCCGTGGCATCGCTGTACCAGTCATCCCCCTGCAACAGCAGCAGCGGGCGGTTATGCAGGCTGTTGAGCCGCTTGAGGAACTCATACCCGTCCATATCCTCCAGCTGGCTCGAAAGCACCACGATATCCACACTGCGCTGCTGGCGCAGCTCCCGCAGCAGATCCTCGCCGCTGTGGAAACAGACACAGCAGATCGCAGGATTCTGCTCCTCCAGATAATTTTTCCGGACGCGGATCTCCCGCTCGTCGTAGCTCAAAAGCGCGACATGCAGCTTTGAAACGAGTCGTTCCGTCAATCCAACCTTCCCCTTTGCCTTAAAATTGCCGCACTTTTCTTCCGTGCGTACTGTATGATACTATTTTATAAGGCCCTGCGGAAAGATTCAATCCCCGAAAAAACGTCACTATGCGTCGAGCCGTACAGGAATGGCGGCTTTTTGCGTCTTGATTTTTGGTAATTTACGTCATAAAGTGTCGATTTTTGTTTCTTTCACCTTCTTCAGCATAACACCATCTTTCCCGAAAAGCAATGGTTTGTTCACATTCATCTGATACTATATCTACGTTATTTTGTTTTTTGTCCGGCATTTCCCACACGCCGCCGGGCACGCATAAGAAAGGCCTGCCTATGCTACAACTGAAAAAGATCCGCAAGGAATACAAAACCGGTGACCTTGTACAGACCGCACTGAATGATGTCAGCCTGAACCTGCGCGACAGCGAATTTGTCGCCATCCTGGGCCCCTCCGGCTCCGGCAAGACCACCCTGCTGAACATCATCGGCGGCCTGGATCGGTACGACAGCGGTGACCTTGTCATCAACGGGATCTCCACCAAAAAGTACACCGACCGCGATTGGGACTCCTACCGCAACCACACCATCGGCTTTGTGTTCCAGAGCTACAACCTGATCCCCCATCAGACCGTTCTGGCCAACGTGGAGCTGGCCCTGACCATTTCCGGCATCTCGGGCGCAGAGCGCAAGCGCCGCGCCACCGAGGCGCTGCAGAAGGTGGGGCTGGGCAATCAGCTGCACAAGCACCCCAGCGAAATGTCCGGCGGCCAGATGCAGCGCGTTGCCATTGCCCGTGCGCTGGTCAACAACCCGGAGATCCTGCTGGCAGACGAGCCCACCGGCGCACTGGACAGCGAGACCAGCATCCAGGTCATGGAGCTGCTCAAGGAGGTGGCAAAGGACCGTCTGGTGGTCATGGTCACCCACAACCCGGAGCTGGCCCAGCAGTACGCCACCCGCATCGTGAACCTGAAGGATGGTGTCATCCGCTCCGACACCGCCCCCTACAAACCTGACACCACTCAGCTTGCCCCTGCCGTTCACAAGAACATGGGCCACTCCTCCATGTCGTGGTGGACCTCGCTGACCCTGAGCTTCAACAACCTCTGGACCAAAAAGACCCGCACCCTGCTCACGGCCTTTGCAGGCTCTATCGGCATCATCGGCATTGCGCTGATCATCTCCCTGTCCACCGGTGTCAACCAGTATATCGCCGATATGGAGCGGGACACCCTTTCCGAGTACCCGGTGCAGATCCTGCGCAGCGGCATGGATCTGACCAGCCTGCTGTCCGCCGACCTGCCCGGCCAGCCCGCCGCCCCCGGCGAAGGGATGGTGCCGGTGCGCCAGCTCGTGACCCAGATGGTTTCCGGCATCACCTCCAACGACCTGAAGAGCCTGAAAACCTACCTCGAGAGCGATGCCTGCAGCATCGGGGAGAGCGTTTCCTCGGTGGAGTATTCCTATAATGTACAGCCTCAGATCTACCGCCAGGACCCGGACGGCAGCATCCGGCAGGTGAACCCGGATTCCTCCCTTTCCGCTCTGGGCATCAGCTCCACCAGCTCGACCAACAACATGATGGCCAGCATGATGAACACCAGCGTGTTCTACCAGCTGCCCGCCAGCGATGCCCTGTATCATTCCCAGTACGAGGTCAAGGCAGGCCGCTGGCCCGAAAGCTACAACGAGTGCGTTGCCGTGCTGGGTGCGGATGGTTCCATCACCGATTATGCCCTCTACGCGCTGGGCCTGCGGGACAACGCCGAGCTGGACAAGATGATCCAGCAATTCGCCCAGAACCAGAATGTGGATGTGCCCGAAGATTTCAAGACCTACCGGTACAGCGATTTTCTGGGCCGCACCTTCAAGCTGGTCAACGCGGCCGACCGCTACCAGTACGACGATGCCCACAGCACCTGGGTGGATAAATCGGACGACAAGGCCTTCCTGCAGGAGCTTGTGGCCAACGGCGAGACCATGACCATCGTGGGCGTGGTGCAGCCCAGGGAGAACGCCTCCGCCGCCATGCTGTCCTCCGGCATCGCCTATCCCGCCTCTTTGACCCGGCACGTCATGGACACCGCCGCCCAGAGCAGGCTGGTACAGGATCAGCTCGCCGACCCGCAGACCAATGTGCTGAACGGTGAGCCCTTCGGCACCGAGCGAACCACTGCCGTGGACATGGCTTCCCTCTTCTCCATTGACACCGACCAGCTCGAGAGCGCCTTCCAGTTCGACCCCGGCAAGCTGGATCTTGACCTGAGCGGCGCGTTCGACCTGAGTGATGGTTCCGTAGATTTTTCCTCCCTCATTGACCCGGACAGCTTCCAATTTGATCTGACCGAAACGCCCGACATCGACATGAGCGCCCTGACGGACGTGTTCGCCAACATGGACATTTCCATCCCCGCCGACAAAATGCAGCAGCTGGCCCAGAAGGTGATGACCGGCTACAAGGATTACATCATCGGCAACGGCATTCTGGGGCTGGACAAGATCGGTTTTGACCAGTATCTCGCCAGCGACCAGTTCCAGCAGCTGATGAAGGATTCCATGGGCAGCCTCATCGATACCGCTGCCCTGCAGGAGCAATTTACTGCCGCCATGCAGCAGGTCATGGGCAGCGTGATGGCAAACTTCTCGGAACAGATCGCCGCCGAATTGCAGGCCCAGCTGGGCACTGCCATGGAGCAGGCCATGGGCCAGATCAGCACGAACCTGCAGAGCCAGATGACCGAGCGCTTCTCCTCTCTGGGCAGCCAGATGGAAAGCGCGCTGAAGATCGACGCAGATGCGTTCCGGAATGCCATCCGGTTCAACATGACCGAGGACGATCTGGCGGAGCTGATGAAGTCGAAAATGATGTCCACCAGCGCCACCTATGAAAGCAACCTGCAGGCCTTTGGTTATGCCAGCGAGGACGACCCCAGCCAGATCAACATCTATCCGCTGGACTTCGAGCAAAAGGCGAAGGTTCTCAATGTGCTGGACAGCTACAATGCCGCCATGCGTAAGCAGGGTGCGGAGGACAAGGTGATCCAGTACACCGATGTGGTGGGCACCCTGATGACCTCCGTGACCAGGATCATCAACATGATCTCCAACATGCTGGTGGCCTTTGTCTCCATCTCGCTGGTGGTCTCCTCCATTATGATCGGCATCATCACCTATATCAGCGTGCTGGAGCGCCGCAAGGAGATCGGCATCCTGCGTGCCATCGGCGCTTCCAAGCGGAACATCTCCGAGGTGTTCAACGCCGAGACCTTCATCATCGGCCTGTGCTCGGGCCTCATGGGCATCGGCCTCAGCAGACTGCTGCTCATTCCGGGCAACATGCTCATCCAGAAAATCGCTGCCGGCACCAGCGTAGTGGCCGTTCTGCCCTGGAAGGCCGCTGTGGTGCTGGTTGCGCTGGCAACTGTGCTGACCATTCTGGGCGGCTTCATCCCCGCCAAAACCGCTTCACGCTCTGACCCTGTCAAGGCTCTGAGAGCAGAATAAGATCACTTTTTCAAAGAGGCTGTTGCACAAGCCCCAGCAAAAAAGACCAGAGTTGTTTCGCCAAAAGGCGTTACAACTCTGGTCTTTTGCTTTCTTTCATGTGAACAGTGCGGCGGCTTCTTTACCACTCTTCTTCGTCAGCGCCCACCCTTGTGCGGCGGAACATGCTCTCCACAATGGCGCAGTATTTATCCGCCAGACAGACGATGACCGCCTCGCGGCAGGTCGGGATATGGCGGAAGGTCAGGGGCCACATGTGGCTTGCAATGACGTTCTGCTCCTTTTTGGTAATGCCGAACACCCGCTGTGCGTTCACACAGGCAGACCCCGGGTGGGAAAAGCCGTGCATCTCAAACAGATGCCGCAGGCCGTGGAAAGAGCCCTGCTTGTGCCAGTCATAGAGGTAGAAATCATGGAGAAAAGCCCCCACAGCCAGCGTGGTCTCATCGGCTCCCAAATGGAAGCGGTGGTTGATCCAGCAGCTGACCACGACCACATTCTTGCAGTGCTGGTAGGTGGTCACATCCCCGTGCTGGATAAACTCACGCATTTCCTGCACCTTGGGGTGATGGTCGTACTGTTCCAGAATAGCGGACAGGCGCTCCCGTTCCGTTTGTGAAAGCTGCATGGAAAATTCCCTTTCTTTTTGTCAGAAACGCCAGGCTCAGCTCCGCAGCTGAACCGGGTTGGAGCTGCCGAAGTTCTCAGCGGCCGAAGGATTTTCGCGGGTCAGGCTCAGGTCCACCAGATACTGCTTGCCGTCGCCCAGCGCCTCCAGCTCGGCCAGCTTGGCCTCGGCAGAAGCCTTGTCCGGGTACCACTGGATGAGGAAGAAGTTTTCCTCCTCCACACCGTAATACAGCCACTGGCCGTCTGCCCGCAGCAGGTCGTCCAGATGATCCACCTCATCGCCATCGGTCAGGCCCAGGCCCTCCTCGGCGTAGACATTTTCAGGTTCCACCTGCAGCACCTCAATGACCTGAATGGCGCTCTGTAAGTATTCATCCTGCGAAATGCTCTTGTCCGAGCGTTCCCAGCCCGTCAGGAATGCCTGCATCAGCAGGTTCTTCACGGAGATCTCCGGCTTCATTGCCATAACATATTCCTCTTTCCTCGTTTGTTTCCGCTGACCAGTATACGCTAAAAATTGTGAAAGGTCAACTATTTCTTTATGAATTTTTTGTAGCAACGCACAAAAGGCATTTTGTTCCAGTTCATTTCTGAACTTTTTATGAAACCCCTTGATTTTTGACCCGCATCGGTGTATATTAGCACTCGAAAGATATGAGTGCTAAGAAGATGCAGCATCGGCTGCTTCTTTTGCATTGCCGCTCCTTTTGCGAGGGGCCGGATCTGAATACTGTACAAAAGAGGTTTTGTATTATGGCGAAGAAAGAATTTCAGGCTGAAAGCAAAAAACTGATGGACATGATGATCAACTCCATCTACACCAACAAGGAGATCTTCCTGCGTGAGCTGATCTCCAACGCTTCGGATGCCATCGACAAACTTTATTATAAGAGCCTGACCGATCCTTCCGTGGGCATGAACAAGGGCGATTTCCGCATCCTGCTCACCCGCGATAAGGACAATCGCCTGCTGTCTGTCTCCGATAACGGCATCGGCATGACCAAAGAAGAGCTGGAGCAGAACCTGGGCACCATCGCCCACTCCGGTTCTCTGGACTTCAAGAAGGACAACAAGGACGAGAACATCGACATCATCGGTCAGTTCGGCGTGGGCTTCTACTCCGCCTTCATGGTCGCCGACAAGGTCACCGTCATCTCCAAGGCATACGGTGCGGACGAAGCCTGGCAGTGGGAGTCCAGCGGTGCTGACGGCTACGAGCTGACCCCTGCCGAGAAGGACACCGCCGGTACCGACATCATCCTGCACATCAAGGACAGCACCGATACCGACAATTACGAGAACTTCCTCGATGAATACGGCATCGTGGCCATCGTCAAAAAGTACAGTGACTATGTGCGCTATCCCATCCAGATGGAGCGGGAAAAAAGCCGCCAGAAGCCCGAACCCGATCCCAAGCCCGAGGACTACAAGCCAGAGTGGGAGACCTACACCGAACTTGAGACCCTGAACAGCATGGTACCCATCTGGAAGAAGCAGAAGAGCGAGGTCACCGATGAGGAATACGCCAGCTTCTACAAGGATAAGTTCAACGATTACTCTGACCCCGCCCGCGTCATCGTGAGCCGCACCGAGGGCACCGCCAACTACAACGCCCTGCTGTTCGTGCCCAGCCATCGCCCCTATGATTTCTACACCAAGGAGTATGAGAAAGGTCTGGCTCTGTACGCATCCGGCGTGCTCATTATGGAAAAGTGCGCAGACCTGCTGCCCGATTACTTCAGCTTCGTCAAGGGCATTGTAGACAGCCAGGATCTGAGCCTGAACATCAGCCGCGAGATGCTGCAGAAGGACAACCAGCTGAAGCTGATCCACAACGCACTGGAAAAGAAGATCAAGAACGAGCTGCACTCCATGCTGGTCAACGACCGCGAAAAGTACGAGGCATTCTGGAAGGAGTTCGGCCGCCAGATCAAGTTCGGCGCTTACTCTGATTACGGGATGCACGCTGAGCTGCTGCGCGACCTGCTGCTGTTCTGGTCTGCCAAGGAGCAGAAGATGGTCACCCTGCAGGAGTATGTGGACAAGATGCCTGCCGAGCAGAAGTTCATCTACTTTGCCGCCGGTGATTCCACTGACCGTCTGGCAAAGCTCCCCGCCGCCGAGCTGGTTCTGGACAAAGGCTATGATGTCCTGCTGCTGACCGAGGACGTGGATGAGTTCTGCCTGCAGATCATGCGCAGTTACCCCCGCAAGGATGCCGAGGGCAAGGACGGCACCGTGGAGTTCAAGAACGTCAACAGCGGCGATCTGGGCCTTGAGACCGAGGACGAGAAAAAGGCCGCTGAGGATGCCACCGCCGAGAACAAGCCTCTGTTTGATGCCATGAAGGACGCTCTGGACGGCAAGGTCAAGGAGGTCAAGGTCTCCACCCGCCTGAAGGATCACCCTGTCTGCCTGAGCGCCGACGGCCCCCTGTCCATCGAGATGGAGAAGGTGCTCTCCAAGCAGCCCGGCAGCGAGGGCGTGAAGAGCGACAAGGTGCTGGAGCTGAACATCAACCACCCCGTGTTCGCCGTGCTGAAGGCCGCACAGGAGGCCGGTGATACCGACAAGGTCAAGAAATACAGCAGCCTGCTCTATGCACAGGCACAGCTGATCGAGGGCCTGCCCGTGGATGATCCCGCCGCTTACGCCGAGGCCGTTTGCAGCCTGATGAAGTAATTCCCTTTCCCACAAATAAATTACCCCCTTAACAAAAGGGCCGTGCTCCGCTATAATAAAGTGGAACACGGCTTTTTTATTTTAGGAGGATTCTGCCCCATGGAGCCCAGACGCAGCAAACATTTTCTTGCCCACATTCCCACCATTGCCCTGCTGGTAGTATTCGCCATGTCGCCCTGGCTGGGCGTTCTGTTCTTCATCCTGCGTGCCATCGACCGGGATGCCGAGAAAAAGGAGCAGGAGAACGCAGAATATTCCAGCGATTTCCGCCCCCAGGACACCGGTGCCGGTCAGCCGGCCCGGGACACTGAGCCGGTCTATGGCCACGATGTACCCACTGCCGAGCAGCAGAACGCCAAAAAGCGGCACAAGACCCTGACCAGCCTCTGCACGGTGTTCGGCGGCATCTTTCTGGTGGTGGGCCTTGCAGGCCTTGCCGATATCATTGACATGTGGGGCTACTGGTTCGACTGGGGCGAGTTTCTGACCGCGCTGGCCCAGACCATTGGCGGCGGCGCTGCGCTGGCCATGGGCCTGCGGATGAAGCAGGCCCGCAAGCTGGAGCGCCAGCTGGACAAGATCGTTGGGACCCGGGATAATATCCCGCTGGACGAACTCTTTGCAGCTGCGGGCATTGATGCCGACAGGGGCCGCGCCGCCGTGGAGCGCGCCATCGACCACGGCTATTTCGGGGCCGATGCCTATATCGACAACCGCACCGGCACGCTGGTGGTGCGGGGCGCTGCGCCCCAGCCGCCCAGACCCGCCGAGCCTGCACCCGCACCGGCTCCCGAGGATCAGTATGCCGCCCTGCAGCGCCAGCTCCGGCAGGCCAACGATGCCATCCCCGACCCGGTGATGACGGCCAAGATCTCCCGGCTGGAGGATGTCAGCGCCCGCATCTTCGCACTGGCAAAAAAGGACCCGGACAAAAAAGCCCAGCTGCAGAAATTTATGGATTACTACCTGCCCACCGCGCTGAAGCTGCTGAATACCTACGCCCAGCTTTCGGCACAGGATGTGCAGGGCACCAACATCACTGAGGCAAAGCAGAGCATTGAGCGGAGCATGGATCTGCTCATCACCGCATTTGAAAACCAGCTGGACAAGCTGTTTGCCTCCGATGCGCTGGATGTTTCCACCGACATTGCCGCGCTGGAAGGGATGCTGAACCTCGACGGGCTCACCGGCGGCGATTTCGCGCCCCGGAGCTGACCGCCGGAACTGCGTTGACCTTTCATCCAGATGCAACAATAATACATGGTCTTTTCTCGACAGAACCGATATTATAGAATCAGAAGAACGGGCCCTGGCCCTTTGAAGAATCATTCACCTATACAAGGAGGAACGCGCCATGATGAAGCCTATTTCTGTCTGGAAGCAGGAGCTGGCGGGCGGCACCCATACCGCCCGGCTGGCCTCCCTCTACTGCTGTTCGCCGGAGCAGACCGCTGCCCACGCCGCACGCTATGCGGCAGTGCTGGACGGGCTGGAAGCTACCTTTGGTGCCCACACCGAGGCCGGACTGTACAGTGCCCCGGGCCGCACCGAGATCGGCGGCAACCACACCGACCACCAGCATGGCCGGGTGCTGGCCGGCAGCGTGAACATTGACATGATCGCTGCCGCTGCCCCCAACGGCCTGAACCAGCTGCGTGTGCAGAGCGAGGGCTATGACCTCTGTGTCATCGACCTTGGCGACCTTGCTGCCCGCAAGGAGGAAGAGAACACCACCATGGCCCTGCTGCGGGGCGAGTGCGAGGCCTTCAAGGAGCGTGGCGCTGCCCTCTCCGGCCTGGATGTATATATCTCCTCCAACGTGCCCAAGGGCAGCGGCGTTTCGTCCTCTGCCGCCTTTGAGGTGCTGATCGGTGTCATCCTGAACGACCGCTTCATGGCCGAAAAGGTCTCCCCCATCGCCATTGCGCAGATCGGCCAGTGGGCAGAGAACGTCTACTTTGGCAAGCCCTGCGGCCTGATGGATCAGATGGCCTCCAGCGTGGGCAACATTATCACCATCGACTTTGCCGATCCTGCCCACCCCGATGTGGAGCCGGTGCAGGTGGATTTCTCTCAGGCAGGCCTTGCCCTCTGCATCCTGGATTCCGGTGCAGACCACGCCGACCTGACCGATGAGTACGCCGCCATCCCCAACGAGTGCCGCGCCGTGGCCGCTGTCTGCGGCGGCGAAGTCCTGCGGGATGTGCCCTTTGAGACCTTTATTGCAAATCTGCCCGCATGCCGCAGGCAGTGCGGTGACCGGGCTGTGCTCCGGGCTTTCCACGTCTACGCTGACAACCAGCGCGTTGCTCAGCAGGTAAACGCCCTGCGCGCCGGTGATTTTGAGACCTTCCTGCAGCTGGTCAACGAATCCGGCACCAGCAGCTGGGAATACCTGCAGAACGTCATCCCTGCCGGGTACAAGGAGCATCAGGAAGTGGCTGTGACCATTGCCGCCGCAAAGCATTTCCTGAACGGCGCGGGCGCTGTCCGCGTTCACGGCGGCGGCTTTGCCGGCACCGTGCAGGCCTTTGTACCGCTGGAGAAGCTGGATGCCTTCAAGGCTGAGATGGAGGCCATTCTGGGCGCAGGCAAGTGCCACATCCTCTCCATCCGTCCGGAAGGAGGTGCCGTGCTGTGATTTCTACTGCCATTCAACAGCTCGTCAACTATGGGCTGGACACCGGGCTCATCCTGCCCGATGACGAGATCTACATCCGCAATCAGCTGCTGATGACCATGCAGCTGGACAGCTTTGCCGAGCCTGAGGGGGATGTCTGCTACACCGACCTCGAGAGCATCCTGAAAACGCTGGTGGACGATGCCGTGGCCCGGGGCGTGTGTGAGGACAATTCCACCGCCCGCGACCTGTTTGACACCAAGCTGATGGGTGTGCTGACCCCGCGCCCCTCCATTGTCCGCGCCAACTTTGAGGAGCGGTACGAAAGCGAGGGTCCCCAGGCCGCCACCGACTGGTTCTATGAATTCAGCCAGGACACCGATTACATCCGCCGCTACCGCATCAAGCGGGACGTGAAGTGGGTCACCAAGACCCCCTACGGCGATCTGGATATTACCATCAACCTCTCGAAGCCCGAAAAGGACCCCAAGGCCATTGCCGCCGCCAAGCTGGCCCCCCAGAGCGCCTACCCCAAGTGCCAGCTCTGCGTGGAGAACGAGGGCTATGCAGGCCGGATGAACCATCCCGCCCGCGAGAACCACCGCATCATCCCGCTGACCATCAACGGCAGCGCATGGAATCTGCAGTACAGCCCCTATGTCTACTACAACGAGCACTGCATCGTGTTCAACAGCCAGCACACCCCCATGAAGATCGAGCGGGCCACCTTCCGCAAGCTGCTGGACTTCGTGGGCCTGTTCCCCCACTATTTCGTGGGCAGCAATGCCGACCTGCCCATTGTGGGCGGCAGCATCCTGAGCCACGACCACTTCCAGGGCGGTCACTATGAGTTCGCCATGGCCAAGGCCCCCATCGAGAAGAGCTGGGTGTTCCCCGGCTTTGAGGATGTGGAAGCCGGCATCGTCCACTGGCCCATGAGCTGCATCCGCCTGACCTGTGCGGATGACGAGCGTCTGGTGGAGCTGGCCGACAAGATCCTGACCGCATGGCGCGGCTATACCGACGAGGCAAGCTTTATCTTTGCCGAGACGGACGGCGAGCCCCACAACACCATCACCCCCATTGCCCGGGTGCGGGATGGCAGATATCAGCTGGATCTGGTCCTGCGCAACAACATCACCACCCCGGAGCACCCGCTGGGGGTCTACCATCCCCACGCAAAGCTCCACCACATCAAAAAGGAGAACATCGGCCTGATCGAGGTCATGGGTCTGGCAGTCCTTCCCAGCCGCCTGAAGCAGGAACTGTTCGATCTGGCAGATATGCTGGTGGCCCGGGTGCCTGCCGAGCAGTACCCCGAAGCCCTGCAGAAGCACGCCGCATGGGCACAGGAGATCCTGGCCCGCCATCCTGAGCTGAACAGCGACAGCGTCCACCTGATCCTGCAGGATGAGGTAGGCCAGGTGTTTGCGCAGGTGCTGGCAGATGCCGGTGTCTACAAGCTGGATGAAGCCGGCCGCGCCGGTTTCGTGCGGTTCCTCGAAAGTGTAAAGTAATGGATTAAAACCCTCTCAGTCACGCTTCGCGTGCCAGCTCCCCTAGTAGGGGAGCCCTTGGCAGAATGGTTTAAGTTTATCAAGGCAACGAAAGGCCCGTCAGTAGAGATGCTGACGGGTCTTGGAGGTATTTATGACTTACACATTGGAAGTTTGTGTAGACAGTGTCGCAAGCGCCCTTGCGGCAAAGCGGGGCGGGGCCGACCGGCTGGAGCTGTGCGCCGACCTGATCATCGGCGGCACCACGCCCAGCCTTGCGCTGGTGCGGCAGGTCAAGGCCGAGACCGGCCTGCCGGTGCGTGCCCTGCTGCGGCCCCGGTTCGGTGATTTCTGCTACGACCGCCATGAGCTTGCCCAGATGGCCGAGACCGCCGCCGCGCTGGTGCAGGCGGGTGCGGACGGCATCGTGACCGGTGTGCTGACCCCGGAGGGGGAGCTGGACGTGGACGCACTGTGCCCCATCTACGCAGCCGCCCGGGCCGCTGCAAAGGCCGCTGGCCGTCCGGTCGTCTGCACCCTGCACCGTGCCTTTGATGTCTGCAAAGACCCCTTTGCGGTGCTGGAAGCGGCCAAAGCGCTGAACCTTGGCACCATCCTGACCAGCGGGCAGGCCGCCAACGCCCCGGCAGGCGCTTCCCTGCTCCGTCGGCTGGTGGAGGCCGCCGGGCCTGACCTTGAGATCCTGGTGGGAGCGGGCGTGACCCCGGCCAATCTTCCGGCTCTGGCAGCCGAGACAGGCGCGCACGCCTTCCACATGTCCGGCAAGCAGATTCTGGACAGCCGGATGACCTTCCGGCGGGAAGGTGTTCCCATGGGCCTGCCCGGCTTCTCCGAGTTTGAGGTCTGGCAGACCAGCGAGGAGACCATCCGTGCCGCGCGGCGGGTCCTGAACGAATTATAATCCATAAAACGACCCCGGAAAGCTGCAGTCAAGCTTTCCGGGGTCGTTTGTTGATCATCGCTTTTTTCTGGCAGCCGGCCTCCTGCGTTTCCGGGGCAGCATGGCATACACATACCCAAAGGCTGTGCCGCACACACCGCCCACGATGTGCATGAAGTTCGCCACATTATCGTGGGCAAAGATGATATCATACACCTGCTGGCCCAGATACAGTGCCGCCACCAGCAGCATGGTCACCGGGATGCCGCCGGAGAAGCCCGACAGCGATGCCAGCATGATGAGCATGAACACGATGCCCGAAGCCCCCAGCAGGGCGGTATGGGGGAAGAGCACACACTGCAGAACCCCCGAGATGAGCGCCGTGAGCAGGATGCCCTTGAGCAGGGGACCACTGCCATATTTTTCTTCCATCGGCGGGCCGATGACCAGCAGCAGGAGCATATTGTTCAGGAAATGATCCCAGCTGGCATGGCCCAGCACATGGCCAAAGAGCCGGATATAAAACAGCGGGTCTTTCAGAGAACCGCGGTAGACGCAGAACAGATGCTTTGTGGTCCAGCCGCCTGTCCACTGCCCCAGGAACAAAGCCCCCAGGGAGAGCAGAAAAAAGGTCAGGATCACCGGCGAATTGTATTGCAGCTGCAATGTAAGCTTGGGGCGTTTCGTAAGCGTTTCATCCTTTCAGCGCCCGCTCTGGCACGGACGGAATTTAAGGATATTATAGCATTTATGCCAGATACGGGTCAAGCAGGGCATCCACCGTTTTGTTCCGCTTGGGAGCGGGCTTGTGCACGGCGCGGCCGCGGCAGACCACCAGCTCCAGCTGGCGCAGGGCAGTCAGGTCCATCTGTTCGGTGCCGTCCAGCAGGATGCAGTTGAAATAGGCTCGTTTCATCCGTATTCTTCCCTTTCCGTTCCGGCGCAGGCCGTTTTTTTTCAGTATATCACGTTTGCGGAAGCGATAAAAGACATCTGTCGTGTTTTTTCTTCTGCCTCCTGCATTGACATTTCCCGCCCCGGTGGGTACACTTATAAGGTATTCTTTTCTGAAAGGGGCCCCGCCATGGCAACGGAAGCCAAACTGCGTCAGCTGGCAGACCGCGGCTGTCCGGTCTACTATTTCTATTCCAGCGAGCGGTATCTTGTCCGGCAGGCGATGTCTGCCGCCGTCCGGATACTGAGCGCTGACACAGATGAGGAGACCACCGTGCTGGACGGTGCCGCGCCCGAGATCGAGCAGCTCATCATGGCAGCGGGCACCATTTCCTTCTTTGGCACCCGCCGCGTGGTGGTGCTGCCCGAGCTTGACCCCGCCGCCTACGGCGACAAGGATCTGGAGGAACTGTGCAGCACCCTTGCCAGCCTGGAAAATGCCGTGGTGGTGCTGGGCAGCGTGTTCGAGCTGGAGCGCAGCAAGCTCAAGACCGGCAAGCGGGCACAAAAGCTGATTGCTGAATGCAAGAAGCTGGGCTTTGCCGAAGAGCTCTCCAAACCCAAGCCCTATGAGCTGAAGATGATGCTCATTGAGCGGGCCAAGGCGCAGGATACCACCCTGCCCGAGGGCGCTGCCGCAGCCCTGCTGGAGCGGTGCGGCGAGGATCCCTTTCTGCTGGAAAATGAGGTAGACAAGCTCTGTGCCCTTTCCGGCTACCAGACCGTTACCGCCGCCATGGTGGCTGAGATGGGCACCGTGAGCCTGGAAGCGGATGTGTTTGAGATGATCCGGATGATCACCGCCAAGAATGCCACCGGTGCCTGCAAAAAGCTGCAGACCCTGCTGCGCTTACAGCAGGAGCCCATTGCCATCACCGGCGCAATGATCGGAAGTTATGTAGACCTGTACCGGGTCAAGCTGGGTGCTTCCAAACGGAAGAGCTACGCTGCCGTGTTCAAGGATTTTGGCTACAAGGGCAGCGATTACCGGCTCAAGCGCTCCGCCGAAACGGCATCACATTACACGCTGGGCCAGCTGGAGACCTGCCTGCAGGTGCTGCTGGACCTCGATAAAAGTTTGAAGAGCCAGCCCGTGGATGTGCAGACCCTGCTGGAAGCAGCACTCTGCCGTCTGGCGCTGGCGGGGAGCGGACGATGAGCGAACGAGAACTGCTGCACACCGACCGGGTGCTGGTGGTGGAGGGCAAATACGATGCCGCCCGTCTTTCCCACCTGACCGATGCCATGATTCTGCTGACAGACGGCTTTGGCATCTACAAGGACAAAAAACGCCAGCAGCTGCTGAAAACCCTGGCGAAGAAAAACGGCCTGATCCTCTTCACCGATTCCGATGCCGCCGGGTTCCGCATCCGCACCTACATCACCAATCTGGTGGGGGCAGAAAACGTGGTGCAGGCCTATGTACCCGCCATCCATGGCAAGGAAAAGCGGAAGCCACAGCCCGGCAAGGAAGGCCTGCTGGGCGTGGAAGGCGTGGACGATGCCATCGTCCTGCAATGCCTGCGGGATGCACTGGGCGCAGAAGCTGGGGCCGCACCTGCCCGCCCGGAGGGTCGGCAGATCACCTACACCGACCTGTCAACTGGGGGCTTTCCGGCACCCCGGGCAGTGCCGACGGAAATATCA
>ENA-OQHF01000603-OQHF01000603.1-human-gut-metagenome-genome-assembly--contig:-NODE-603-length-21495-cov-4.860071_pt1 | contig 21495 bp, 19 predicted proteins | sample MGYA00242559_ERZ504709 | MGnify/ENA primary metagenome ERZ504709 (study PRJEB26092, sample SAMD00036203) | human gut metagenome | host: Homo sapiens | study: EMG produced TPA metagenomics assembly of... | reverse complement strand
TAACTACTGCGCCTAAACATTCTTCCATAGTAATTATTTCATTTAATGTTATTTGAAGCTGTAACAATCCCCACAATAGGCATGATATTTTAAAAATATGGAAGCTGTACTTTGCACCTACATTTTTTTACACCAATATTCCAAAATATCATTGCTCCTACACCACCGAGCCATACAATATATGCAAATGAAGCCATAGCTTTCATAGATAAATCTGGTATAAATAAACCACAAGTAAAATGACCATAGATTGCAATAAAAATCGCACCAAATACTCCTGCCCATGCTGTAACAGATAATACAGACATTTTCTTCATCACGCGAATACTGATTAAACAATAAATTGCCCAACTTAATTGAGCTACAAAAAATAATATATCTCCTAAATTAAATGAAATATGTAAAATAATATCTAGATTTCCATTGCTGATTAAATACAATGTTCCTGATATCGAAATTATAATTCCAATCCATTGTAATAAAGCCAATCTTTCACGCAAAAATACAAAAGCTAATAAAGATGTAACAGCTGGCGTCATAGCAGCAATCAAAGTGGCATTAGCTACTGTAGAATATTGTAGCCCTGTAAATTGTGAACCATTATTCAAACTAACGCCTGTTATCCCCATAATTATAAGTGGCAACCAGCAACTTTTGGGCGGTATAAAATCTTTTTTATGTGTAATTTTCATCAATAAAAATAAAGTAGCACTAAGTAATAAATATCGGAAAGATACTAAAGTAGGTGGGTTCATCTCCGCTACAATGAATTTCACCACTACAGGCTGAAAACCCCATAAAATTCCAGCCAAAGACAACAACACATAAGCTTTATTTTTCAAAATAACATCTCCATTTAACTAAAACCTAAGTCATCATTATAACATATCCCTATAACGAGATTAAACATAAAATATATTCTAATACTTGCCACTATGCTATAATAAGTTATTATTACTTTTCTTTTATGGACAAAGAAAAGTAACAAAAGAAATCCACCGCAGATAAAATTTTAACTTTGAAAATAATTATCACTTCATACAACGCTTAGAAACTCGCTTTGCTCAAACATTCAGACTAAAACCGTATTCAGTGCTAATTATTTTCAATAACTTAACAGTTACCATTAAAATTTTATAATGCGGAAAATAGATATTACGTGTTATTTTAGTATTTAAATAAATTCAATACCGTAAAAGTCTGCTAACGCGGATATGTTTGGTATTACTCTTATATCATATATAAGAAAATAATATGTACTATTTATTGCTTAAATTATAAATCTTATCTGCGGAATTTTTAACGTAATTTTTATTATTTTTAGCATTTTAAAAATATGTTATGCTATTTGTTATAGTTTATTTTTTATATAAAGGAAAAATGTATTTTATAATTCTTAGGAGGGATAGTTTTTTTATGTATGATTTAGCTTTAAAAAATGGTTTTATTGTTAATGAAAATGAAATCTATCTAGGAAATATTTATATACAAGATGAAAAGATTGTTGAAATTTCTTTAGCGGATAAGCCTGCTAATGAGGTTTATGATGTTTCTGGTAAGTATCTTTTACCTGGCTGTATTGATACGCATTGTCATTTTCGTGACCCTGGAGCTACTGCTAAGGAAGATTTTACAACTGGCACACAAGCTGCTATTGCTAGTGGTGTAACTACTGTATTTGATATGCCCAATACAAATCCTTCTGTTTTAAATGAGCAAGATTTATTACAAAAAGCAAATTATTTTGCTCCTAAAGCTTTTGCTGATTATGGTATTTGGGGTCTTTCTTTAGGTGAAATCAACCTTGGCGATTTACCTAGACTTTGTGAAACTGGTGCTAGTGCTGTAAAATTCTTCTGGGGATATGCTATAAATGCCAAAACAAAAGCTTTAATTTATAATTACAATCCTAAAGATGAAGATATTATCCCACCTCTTGGCGACGGTGAAGTCTATGAAATTTTTGAACAAATGGCAAAAACAGGAAAAATAATCGCCATTCATGCTGAAAATATTGAATTAATTCAAACTTTAACTAAACGCTTGCAACAATCTGGTAAAAAAGATTACGAAGCTTTAATCCAATCTCGACCAGCTCTAGCAGAAGCTTTGACTATCCAAACAGCTAGTCTACTTGCCAAAGCCACTGGTGCTAGACTTCATATTCTTCATTTGACTTCTAAAATGGGAATGGAAGCAGTCGCTCAAGCAAAGGCTAATGGTGTAAATATAACTGCTGAAACTTGCCCACAATATCTATTTTTATCTGCTAAAGATTATGATAGTGTAGGGCCAATGATGAAAGTATATCCTGTCATCAAACATGAAGAAGATAGACTTGCACTTTGGCAAGGATTGAAAAATGGCACTATAGATTTTATCGCTTCTGACCATGCACCACATATCATCAGTGAAAAACAAGGTGATTTATTCTCCATTCCTGCTGGCATGTGCGGTGTAGAAACTATGCTTCCATTAATGCTCAATGAAGTAAATAATGGTCATATCACTTTACCTTTCTTAGTGAAAGTCATGGCTAAAAATGTAGCTGATATCTATAATTTACCAAATAAAGGTAATTTAGAGATTGGTAAAGATGCCGATATTGTAGTTGTTGATATGAATAAAGTCGATACTATTGAAAATGAAAAACTTCACAGCAAACAACCGCTAACTGCTTTTGCTGGTAAAAAAATCAAAGGTTGGCCTATCAAAACATTTTTACGTGGTCAATTAGTTGTAGATAATAATAAAATCTGCCAAGATAAAGCTTGTGGTAAATGGATAAAATAATTAAATTTTAAATAAAAAAGCTCTTAATAGCAAAAATTATTAAGAGCTTTTATTTTTATTAATTACTGAGCTTTTGTTTTAATTTCTTCAAGAAGATTGTTGATAAATTCATCAGTATCCATAGTAACAGTATCTTTTTCACGACGTTTACGAACAGAAATATTTTTATTTTCTAATTCGGATTCACCTACGATAATGCTGTATGGAACTTTTTTAACTTGAGCTTCACGGATTTTGTAACCGATTTTTTCATTGCGGTCATCAACTTCTACACGAATGCCGAGGTCAAACATTTTGCGTTTGATTTCATAAGCATAATCAACATATTTATCGCTGATAGGTAATATTTTAACCTGTACAGGAGCGAGCCATACTGGGAATGCACCAGCATAGTTTTCAATTAAAATACCGATAAAGCGTTCGATACTTCCGTATACTACACGGTGAATCATTACTGGACGATGTTTCTGACCATCTTCACCGATATAAGTGAGGTCGAATTTTTCAGGCATTAACATATCAAGCTGAATTGTACCACACTGCCAAGTACGACCGATAGAGTCAGTTAAATGGAAGTCGATTTTTGGACCATAGAAAGCGCCATCGCCTTCGTTGATAACGTATTTAAGACCACGATGTTCAAGTGCATTTCTAAGTGCATTAGTTGCAGTTTCCCAAACTTCATCAGAACCCATGGAGTCTTCAGGACGTGTGCTGAGTTCTGCATGATAAGTTAAACCAAATGTGCTATAAACTTTATCAAATAAGTCAATAACTCTTTGGATTTCATCTTCAATCTGGCTAGGTAACATAAAGATATGAGCATCATCTTGAGTGAAGTTACGTACACGCATTAAACCATGTAATGCACCAGATAATTCATGACGATGTACAAGACCAAGTTCACCAAGGCGAAGTGGTAAATCACGATAGCTGTGTTGCTGTGTTAAATAAACAAGCATACCACCTGGGCAGTTCATTGGTTTAATTGCATAATCTTCACCATCAATTTTTGTGAAGTACATATTTTCTTTATAATGATCCCAATGACCAGAAGTTTCCCAAAGTTTACGATTCATAATCATTGGAGTTTTAATTTCCTGATAACCAAATTGACGATGAACTTCACGCCAGTAGTTGATGAGTTCGTTTCTGATTACCATACCATTTGGATGGAAGAATGGGAAGCCTGGACCTTCTTCATGTAAGCTGAATAAATCGAGTTCTTTACCGAGTTTGCGGTGATCACGTTTAGCAGCTTCTTCAAGCATTTTTAAGTAAGCATCTAAATCAGCTTGTTTTTCAAATGCTGTACCATATACACGTTGAAGCATTTTATTTTTTTCGCTACCGCGCCAATAAGCACCAGCAACAGATTGTAATTTAATAGCTTTTACTTTACCTGTAGATACTACGTGTGGACCTGCACAAAGGTCAGTGAATTCACCTTGGCTGTACATAGTGATCATTGCATCTTCTGGTAAATCATTAATTAATTCTACTTTATAGCTTTCGCCTTCAGCATTGAAGAAATCAAGTGCTTCCTGACGAGTAACTTCTTTACGTACAATTGCTAAATTTTCTTTAACAATTTTTTCATTTCTTTTTCGATTTTTGCTAAATCTTCAGTGCTAAGCTGATGATCCATATCAAAATCATAGTAAAAACCATTGTCAATTGCAGGACCAATTGCAAGTTTTACATTTTTATCGCCATAAAGACGTTTTACAGCTTGAGCTAAAATATGAGAAGCACTATGACGAAGTGCCCAACGACCATCTTCATCTTCAAAAGTTAAAATTTCTACTTGATGATCTCCATCTATAACAGTCATTAAATCTTTAGTTTCTCCATCAATTTTGCAAGCTAAAGCTTTTTTTGCTAAAGAATTACTAAAGGATTTTACAAAATCAAGAACAGTAGTGCCTTCAGCTACTTCACGAACAGCACCATCTTTTAATGTGATATTTGCCATTTTATTAACCTCCTAAAAAAATAAAAAACCTCCATCCCAAAACTAGGGACGAGGCTTGTAGTTCGCGGTTCCACCCTGTTTGCCATAAAATATGACCAACTCAAAAATGATAACGGAATTTCTCCGGCAAAACTTAATAAATAAATCTAAATTTATAGTTCAGCTTTGCAGTTTGAAAGTGGTAATCAAAGAGTATGCTTAAGAAGTTTCCAGCCTCGACTTCTCTCTCTGTAAACATATAATTCTTTAATCATGTCTTTCGCATTACTTTTACATATATCTTTATGATGTCTTCATTATAATAAAGCAGTATCTCAATGTCAAGAGTTATTCTTTTTTCTCATTTCTAAAATTCCTATCAAAATAATATACTTATAAGATATTATCTATTTATTATAATATTTATTTTAATTTAAATTTAATCTATTTTAATCTGTACTTTAATCATATTTTAATCTAATCAGATTATACTATATACATAACTCAATAAAGTTATATAAGTTTTTGCTCTCCGATAGGTTTCTCTCCCTATCGGTTTTTTTTGCCTTCACAAGATACATATATAAAATTAAAATAATATATATACACCAAAATAAATGAGATGTTACTATGTTTTTTGATGTAGATAAGCTACATTGGACTCGTAAACCTTTATCATTTAATATAACTAAAGATAAAATCGAAATCATAACTTCACCTCATACTGATTTATGGCAAAGAACATATTATCACTTCAGAAATGATAATGCTCCTGTGCTACAGATGAGTACAAGTGAAGAATTCTTTTCATTTACTGTTAAGACAGATTTTGATAGCAAAGTCCGATTTGACCAATGCGGCATCGTCTTATATTTAGATAGTGAAAACTGGCTCAAAGCTTCCGTTGAATATGAAAATGAAGATATTCAACATTTGGGTAGTGTTGTTACTAATAAAGGATATTCTGATTGGGCAACAACTGTAATTAATAGTTCTATAAAATCCATTTGGTATAGATTGAGTCGCCGAAAAGACGATTTTCGCATAGAATATTCTCTTAATGGCATAAATTATAATCAAATGCGCATATGTCATCTTTGGGAAGCTTCTGGTGATATCCAATTTGGCATTTATGCTTGTAGCCCAGAAAATTCTTCATTTAAAGCTACATTTACTGATTTCAAAATGACAGAATGTGTTTGGCAAGCTCACGACGGTCAACAACCTGACGAAGATATTACTTATTAAAGGAATGTTATTTTATGAATACACTTATCGCCAAAAATTTAAATATTCTCATTGATTTTTTAGCTAAAAGAGATTTAACTGCACTATCTCCCGATGAATTACAAGCAAAATACAAAATAAATCAAGCCGATTTGTTGATTTTATTCGGTGGTTCTATTCCTGAAGGTACTGATGTATTTGCTAAAGCTCATCAACAAAATATAGCTAAAAATTATCTTTTAGTCGGCGGTGCTGGTCATACTACAGAAGCTCTCCGCCAAAAAATGCAATCATCTTTAGCCGATATAGATATCTCCACTAAATCTGAAGCAGAAATCTTTGCTCTCTATTTAAAAAACAAATACAATATCACAGATTGTTTATTAGAAACTAAATCTACTAACTGCGGTAATAATATCACTAATGCTCTAGAACTTTTAAAAAATCTAGATTTAAAGCCAAAATCCATCATTTTTATGCAAGATGCTACTATGCAAAATCGCATGGACGCAGGTTTTCGAAAATATTGTCCTTGTGATACTACTTTAATCAATTATGCTACATATAAAGTTCATTTCACTGTTCAAAATGATAAATTATGTTTAGAACAAAATAATATCTGGCAAATGTGGAATATTGATAAATATATTGAGCTACTCATGGGAGAAATTCCTCGTCTTACAGATAATATCAACGGTTATGGTCCTCAAGGTAAAGATTTTATCGCTCATGTAGATATACCACAAGAAGTTCATAGTGCTTATCAATATCTCTATCAACATTTAAATATCAAAACACGCCAGGCAAATTCGCTTTATGCTACAAAATAAAGAAAGTGTCTACTTATTATATTTTATCTTCATGGCAAAATATAATTTAGTAGACACTTTTTTTAAGCTAAAATCTCTGTTAAAGCATCAATTAATTCATCATTTTCTTCACGAGTTCGCACTGCAAAACGCACGAAATACTCATTTAATCCTGGATAGTTTTCACAATTGCGAATAGCTATGCCATATGATAATAATTTTGCTTTTAACTCATTAGCTGTCATCTTTGTTTTTTCTATATTCACTAAAATAAAATTAACAGTTGGCTCATATACCTTCAACTTATCAAAAGTTTCCAGCTCTTCATAAAGATAATTTATCTCTGTTCTTGTATATGTTCTACTGCGACGCTGATATACTTTATCCTCTAAAGCTACCATACCTGCAATCTGTGCTAAAGCATTCACATTCCATGGGTCTTTTGCCTGATAAAGTGGGTCTAAAACTTCATGGTCTGTAGCTGCAAAACCTAAGCGAAGTCCTGGTAATGCATAAAATTTAGTCAAAGAATGCAATACAAATAAATTATGATATTTTTCCACTAAAGGAAGTACGGAAAAAGCTTCACTTGTTTTGATAAAATCCATAAAAGACTCATCAACAACTACAAAACAGCCATTATTTTCAGCATGTTCAATCAAAAGCTCCATATCTTCTACAGTAAATAACGTACCTGTTGGATTATTAGGATTGCCGATAAATAAAATATCGTGCCTTTTATATTCACAATTAAATCTCGCATAGGAGAATTAAATTCCTGTTTTTCAGATAACATTACATAATTTATATTCGCTCCAGAAGCTTTAGCTGCTCTTTCATATTCGCTAAAACCTGGAGACACAATCAACGCATTTTTTGGCTTTAATATATGGCAAAGTATATATAATAATTCTACTGCGCCATTACCTACGATAATTTTATCTGCACTGATACCATTAATTTTCGGCGAATTTTTACCACTAAAGCTCTCTTGCATCTGGCTCTGGTATAATGAATTATATCATCAATATGGTCAACAATCGCTTTTTTTTATATTTTTTAGATAATCCATATGGATTTATATTAGCACTGAAATCTATGATTTTATTCTAAATTTTCTTGTGCCATTATTTTTTTTAAATCTCCGCCATGCTCAAACTTTTGCATAATTTACTCTCTTTCTATGATAATTCCACCAGAAATCATTTTTACTAAATTTAAATAATGTAAATCAAAACATTCACTTAATATTTTTTGTTTACATTCTTCAATTAAACTTTCCTCACAATTATCATCAAATAATACACCAATGACAGTGCCACTGTGAGCAACATTTACACCTATTGCCTGATAATCTTCGGATATTATCATGATATCTTCTAATTGCTTTTTATATAATATTTTTTGATTTGCATATGCACTCATAACGCAAGCTTTGCCGATATATCTATTATTTTTCTCTTTAAAGCCTAGACGCAAATAATCTAAAGCTTCTTTAATTGTATTTTCATTTTCTTGATACAATCGTTTTAAATTCTTGCGACGATTAAAAGATAAAGTATCGACCTTACCACCACAATCAAACATCAGTATCTTAATCTTTGGCGCTAAACCTAAATGCTCTAAAGCTTGACCATTTAAATGATTATATCTGACAATGCCTTTACAAAAAATACCATCAGTTGGCTCAATGCTTGTTGCAATCTTTGATATTTCATCTTGAGATAATATCCGTTTACAAGAAAGAGCTGTCAACTGACAAATACTTGCAATATCTGCACTACTTGAAGCCATGCCCTTTCCTGTCAACAATTCTGTAGTCAAACAAAATTTTGCATAAGATTTAGTGCCCAGATAATCAAGCGTTTTATTGCGTGCCAAACGAGCTTTATATGGTAAATAGGAAAAATATTTTGTTATACTCGCCTTGGTATACATTGAAATAGGACAAGTAACTAAAAAAGGTATATCATCAATCATGCCTTGTACTAACTCGCCACAAGAACCTGGTATTTTAACACTAAGACCCATGCAAAAATTCTCCTTAACCAATAATAAATTTATCTTCAGGATAGCGAATTTTATTTTTCTTCTTACGAATAACAAGTGCCATCGCAAAAGAAATAATACCAATTCGTCCCATCAACATTACAAAAATAATTACAATTCTACTAGAAGCATCCATTTCATTTATCGTACCTGTAGGCAGACCTACAGTAGCGAACATAGATACAGACTCAAATAAGATTTTAGACAAAGCAATATCTTCTGTCAAACATAAAAACATTGACATCAAAAATACGACAATCGCACTGACAAAGAAAATACTCATTGCACGGAAAATGACAATCGGTGGTACAGTACGCTCAAAGATAACAACATCTTCACGACCGCGAATGAGCGACCAAATTGCTGCAAAGATAACAGCTATAGTAGTAGTTTTAATACCGCCACCTGTTGAAGCTGGCGAACCGCCAATAAACATCAAAAACATAATCAACAATAAACTAGGTTCTGTCAATGAGCCTATATCGAGCATTGAAAATCCTGATGTTCTAGCCATCGAAGCCATGAATGTACTTACCATCACTTTATCAAATAAACCTAAATCGCCTAAAGTATTTGATTTCCATATTCCAAATAAAAATAAATACACTGCCGATAAGAATTAAAAAACCAGTAGTAACAAGTACAAGCTTACTATTAATACTCAATTTTTGCCATTTGCGCTTTTGATAGATATCTAATAAAAACAGCAAAACCCAATCCGCCACAAATAACTTCTATCAATAATATTAGATTGAAAAATGGGTGAAAAATATAATCTGCAAAATTACTTCCACCTAAAATATCAAAACCTGCATTACAAAAAGCCGATACAGAATGCCAAAAACCAAAATAAATAGCTGTGCCTACACTATAATCTTGACAGAAAATAATTGTTAAAATAACTCCACCTATAAATTCAAAAGCAACAGTCATTTTCACAATACTGATTACAAGTCGCACTACTCCAGCCACTGACCATCTTTGCAATGACTCTTGAATTAATAATCTATCTCGAAGTTGAATGCGTTTACCCATCACCACTGCCAAAATAGTAGTGATAGTCATAATTCCTAAAGCTCCAATTTGCACCAAAATAATAATTATTATTTGCCCAAATACAGAAAAATTATCACCTAAACTAAATATGGAAACACCCGATACACATACTGCTGACGCTGACATAAATAATGCATCGACAAAGCTCAAAGGCTCGATATCTACCACTGTAATCGGCAACATCAACAACATAGTACCAGTCAATATTATTATTCCATAACTACATAAAACAATCTGATATGGATTTAATTTTCTAATATATTTCATCATTTTATCTAAACCTAAAACTTATTAATCAACCTACCCCAATACGCTCTGAAGGATATCCTATTTTAGCTGTTTTTCGATTGCGCATAGCAATAGCCATCAAAAATGTAAGTACGCCTAGACGACCAATAAACATTATTAAAACCAATATGGACTTACCATAAACAGTCAAACTAGAAGTAATCCCTGTGGATAAACCTACAGTAGCCAATGCCGATGTAACTTCAAATAATATTTTTATAAATGGAAAATCTTCTGTTAAACATAAAAACATTGTTCCTAAAACTACTAAAGCTGCTGCTATATAAAAAATAGCCAAAGATTTTACAATCAAATCATGTTCAATACGTCTTTTAAACAATGTAACTTCTTCATTGCCACGAATGATAGAGGTAACTGTCGCAAAAATTATCGCAAAAGTTGTAGTTTTTATCCCACCACCAGTAGAACCAGGAGATGCCCCTAAGAACATCAATATGATGATAAAAAATAATGAAGCTTCATGTAATGCTCCTGTATCCATCAAAGTATATCCTGCTGTACGTGAAGTTGTAGATAAAAAGAAAGTCCCTATTAACTTATGCCACCAATCCCAATTACCAATCGTATTTTCATTATTATATTCTAAAAAGAACAATACTATTGTACCAATTACCAATAAAATCAAAGTTGTCAATAAAGCAACTTTAGCATGCAAAGAAAACATCTTCCAATTATGTTTTTGGTAAAGTTCTACCGTTACACCATAACCAATACCGCCTAATATAATCAAAAAAGCGATAACTAAACAAAATAAAGGGTCAGTATTATATTTAAAAATATTAGTACCGCCAAAAATATCAAAACCAGCATTACAAAACGCTGATATAGAATGCCAAAACGCCATATATATCCCATGTAATCCATAATCAGGATATAGGCGAAAAGATAGCAGTACGCCACCTATAAATTCAATACATAAAGTGGTCTTTACCAATAATTTAATTAATTTTACAACGCCCCCAACAGTCAACCTGTTCAATGATTCTTGAGCTATTAACCTACTTCTAAGCTGAATACGCTTTCCTAAAATCAAGGCAAATACTGTCGTCATTGTCATTACACCAAAACCGCCAATTTGAATCAACATAATAATTACTAATTGCCCAAATGTAGAAAAATATTGACCAGTATCCACCACAATTAAACCAGTAACACATACAGCTGATGTTGCAGTAAATAAAGCATCTATAAATGATAGACTGCTACCATCATTAGATGCTATAGGTAACATCAATAAAAATGCACCTACTAATATTAAGCCTAAAAAAGAAAAAACTAAAACTTGATAAGGACTTAACATCAATAGCCAATTATTAATACTCTTGGGAATTTCTGCCTGTTGCAAAATTAATTCCTCCTATTTGTTCACTAATTGCAATAACCAAAAAGCAAAAAGCCTATGATACCGCCAACGATAGAGCCGTTTAAACGTATCCATATCATATCTGTTTCGACTTTATCGTATACTAACTCATTTAATTGCTTATCTGTTAATCCTTCTAAAAATTTACGTGCTAATTCTAAGATTACATCTTCACCTTTTAAAGCACTACGATGAACAACATCTAATACAAAACGATTTATTTTTGATTTAAATTCATTATTTGTATTTAATTTTTCAATACATCTATCTATTTCTTCACTTAAAATCTGTTCTATCGTCTGATAAAGCTTATTCTCTCTATTATTATTAGCTAATAGATATTCACAAAAATTGCGCAAAGAATTTTGTAGAATTTTTTTCCACAATACCCATTTCCACAAAACTATCACGCAAAGTATTTAAGCTATCAACCCAATTTTCATCATCGCGAATATTCATCAAAGCTTCTTCATATAAATTTATGAGATTTGCATATAATTCGCCATCTTTATCGCTGACATCATCTAATAAATCTAAAATACGTTCATGAATTATCAAAGACAATTCATCTGGGTCTAAAGTATTTGTCGCTAAAGCCAAAGATAACATCAGACCGCCTAGACCACTTTCATACTGTTTTTGATAATTTTCAAGAAAAGCATCTATTCTTGCTTTTCCTTCTCTTCCTGAAAAATATCCTTTCAAGAAATTTATACCTTTATCTACAGCGAGCTGACTATTTTCACTTTTGAGCAATACGCCCATTAAATTATGCGATAAATCACCCATAGACTCTTTTAAAATAAGCTGAGCTATTTTTTCACTGTTTTTTTGTGCTACTTTAGCAGTATCTATTTCAGCGATTTTTTTCACTAAAAACTGCATAACTTCATTTAATATATATTTTTTATTATCAGGATTTTTAGCCCAATTTAAACCCCATGATAATAAATCAGCATTGCATATACGTCTATAAATTTTGCGCTTAGATAAAAATTCTGTCTGCAACATTCTCACGCAAGAATTTATAAAAGCATCTCTACGGCTTGGCAATATAGCTGTATGAAAAGGAAACCCTAGTGGCTTTTTAAATAAAGCTGTAACTGCAAACCAGTCCGCAATACCACCAACTAAACTTGCTTCACTGCAAAATAATAATAATTCAAAAATAATATATTGTGGATATAAAGTTCTTAAAGCTAAAACTACTAAAAAACAAACAAATAATACACATAATGTTTTATCTGCTCTATTAAATCTATCCATTATCCGCACATCCTTTCCACAACAAAGGATATTACATATAATCCCATACCGGCAATAGCACCAACTACAGAACCGTTTATACGTATCATTTGAAGGTCATCACCAACACGTTTTTCTACTAAATCGACAAATTCTTGCTGTGAATACTTCATCAATTCATCTTTGATATAATCTAAGCCCCATTGTGAATTATTTTGAATTATCTTCGTTATTGTATTAATGAAAAACTTATTTAATTTAGCCTGCATTTCATTATCTACAGCCAATTTAGCAATAAGATTATCTATATAATCTTCAATTTGCTTCCATAATTGTTCTCTATTTTCGCTATTTTGGCAGAAATTATCGATTAAAGACACTAAATTATCGCTAAAATCAAAATTCTTCACGAAAAAGTAATGTTCTAATTGAGCAACTTTTTGCTTATAGCCATTTCTACTACCTAGAATTTCTATTTTTTCTGCAAGTAAAGTTTTTAAATGTTCACGTTCTTTACTATCATAATCAAGTAATAAATTAGTATATTCATCCAATTTTTTATTTAACTTCTGTGTCAAATTTTCACTAGATAAATCCATCATTTCAAACATAAAACTACGTTTTTGACTATCTTTTATATATTTTTCTTTGATAATGCTTACATTATCGTCAATTAGTTTATGCATGAAATCCTTTACCAACAATTCAGGCACTGTAGCTCTGACCATTTTTATAATATAGTCTATGCATTTATCCCCTGCTGGTGTCTTGATAAAATCTAGTAAAAATTGAATAATAATCCTTGCTATATTAAAATTCTTACGACGACTCTTCAAGGCGCTTGCCAATGAATAACCTACTTTTCTCGTATCAAGTGAATTAATCACCTGCATAACTAATTCTTTTAATGCTACTTTGGCTTTTTCTTTACCACCTTTTTGAGCGTACTCTACTACCATCATTGCCATATTATAATTTTTAATATTATTAATGATGTATTCTGGATTTAATAAATCTCTACCGATAAATTTTACTATCTCGTCCATGATGCGTTCACGATTACGAGGTAATATTTCCGTACGATAAGAGATAAAGCCCAGTGGTTTTCTAAATAGAGCTGTAACTGCAAACCAATCCGCTAGACCACCGATTAAGGCAGCCAAAAATCCATGATTTAGCAACAAGCCCCAAAAAGAATCTAATTTATATGTAGCAATAAATCCCAAAAACATGATGACTAAAACCAATGTAGCCTGTGTTTTTTTCGACATAATAACCCTCCCTTATTCAAATAATATAAAGATATTATACCGCAAAAGCCATGTTTATAAAATATTGTTGCCAAATTAACTGCCATATTAGACTATAAATCAAACAAAAATAAAGATTATTTAAGCCAAATAAATCAACTTAAATAATCTTTATTTCATTAAATATCATAAGATATAACTAAATTTATGATTAATAATTTAAGACAATCTCATTTTAAAATCTTCATAGCCAAAAGATTTTACTACTTCAATAGTATCATCTTCATGTAAAACGGCAATATCTGGAAGTGGCATACCATTGAATGTATTATTTTTTACCATGGAATAAATAGCCATATCGCAGAAGATAATTTTATCGCCAACTTTTAAAGGTTTATCAAAAGAATATTCCCCTATGATATCACCTGCAAGACAAGTAGGGCCACCAAAACGGTAAGTATATGCTTTTTCATTTGGTTTTCCTGAATTAATTACATTTGGTCTATATGGCATTTCCAATACATCAGGCATATGACAAGCAGCAGAAGTATCTAAAATTGCAATATCTATGTCATTGTGAATAAGCTCTAAGACTTCACTGACTAAATAACCTGCATTTAATGCCACAGCTTCACCAGGCTCTAAATAAATTTCTAAATCATATTTTTCTTTCATATGATTAATGCAATTTATTAAAAGCTCAATATCATAATCTTCACGAGTGATATGATGACCACCACCAAAATTGAGCCATTTTAAATCATATAAATATTTGCCAAATTTTGCTTCAATAGCATCTAATGTAGTTTTTAAATCATCAGAGTTTTGTTCGCAAAGTGTATGGAAATGAAGTCCTTTCAATCCTTCTAACTTTTCTGGTTCAAAATTATCAAGTGTAACACCTAAGCGAGAACCTTTAGCACATGGGTCATAAATATCATGTCCTTCTTGTGTAGAACATTCTGGATTAATGCGAATACCACATTCCTTGCCTTTAGCTAAAGCTATATCTTTATATTTTTCCCATTGATTAAAAGAATTAAAAATTATATGGTCGCAAATCTCCACGATTTCAGCAAAATCTTTTTCTTTATATGCTGGAGAAAATATATGATTTTCTTTATCCTTCATGAATTCATGAGCTAATTTAGCTTCAAAAATACCACTTGCTGTAGCACCTTTTAGATATTTGCCAATCATAGGATAAAAATAAAACATAGAAAAAGCTTTTTGTGCAAGTAAAATATGACAACCTGTTTTATCTTGTACCATTTTTAAAACTTCAAGATTTTCACGAAGTTTTTTCTCGTCCATAACATAACTAGAAGTTGCTACATTTTGTAATTTTTCTTCTAATTTCACTAAATCACTTCCTTAAAATTATTTTTAATTAAATACTATAATATTCTAAATCAAAATCTCAATTTATTTAAATAAGACAGTACACCAACGGCATACTGTCTTATTTTTATTAAAAATATATTTTATTCTACTAAATCAGGGTTGAAGCTTTCTTTCCATGGAAGACCCCATTTATTAAGAGCGTCCATAAATGGATCTGGATCAAATTCTTCAATATTATATACGCCTGGTTTTTTCCATGTGCCGTTCATGATGAGCATTGCACCAATCATTGCTGGAACACCAGTTGTATAAGAGATTGCTTGAGAGCCAACTTCTTTGTAGCATTCTTGATGATCGCAAACATTGTATAAATAATATGTTTTATCTTTGCCATCTTTTTTACCTTGGAAGATACAGCCGATATTTGTTTTACCTACTGTACGAGGGCCAAGGCTAGCTGGATCTGGAAGTACAGCTTTTAAGAATTGAAGTGGCACGATTTTATGACCTTCAAATTCGATAGGTTCGATAGAAGTCATACCTACATTTTCTAAACATTTTAAATGAGTTAAATAAGACTGACCAAAAGTCATGAAGAAACGAATACGTTTAATACCTTTAATATTTAAGCCTAAGGATTCAAGTTCTTCATGGTGAAGTAAATACATGTCTTTTTCGCCAATTTCTGGGAAATTGTACACGCGTTTTATTTCCATAGGTTTAGTTTCTACCCATTTACCATCTTCCCAGTAGCTACCATTAGCAGAAACTTCACGGATATTGATTTCAGGATTGAAGTTTGTAGCAAATGGATATCCATGATCACCTGCATTACAATCCAAGATATCAATATAGTTAATTTCATCAAAATGATGTTTCATTGCATAAGCAGAGAATACGCCTGTTACACCTGGGTCAAAACCACTGCCTAAAAGTGCAGTAATTCCAGCTTTTTCAAAGCGTTCACGATAAGCCCACTGCCATTTATATTCAAATTTAGCAGTATCTAATGGTTCATAATTTGCAGTATCCACATAATGAACTTTAGTAGCAAGACAAGCGTCCATAATTGTTAAATCTTGATATGGAAGAGCTAAGTTGATTACTACATCTGGTTTGAATTCATTGATTAAGTTAATAAGTTGATTTACATCATCAGCATCTACTTGAGCTGTAGTAATTTTTGTTTTGCCACCGCTTAATTTTTCTTTTAAAGCATCACATTTGCTTTTTGTACGGCTAGCAATACAGATTTCTTCGAATACATCACTATTTTGACAACATTTATGGATAGTAACACTTGCTACACCACCACAACCAATAATTAGAGCTTTACCCATTTGGCAAATTCCCCCTTTTATAAAAATTTATTTATTATTTATATTATAATCTAAAGCCAATAAATATTCACGTAGTAATTTTAAAGCAGTAGCTGTAGAGATACCACTTTGGTCATATGGTGGAGATAATTCTACCATATCACAGCCTACTACATTGCATTTATTAGCTACTAAATTCATTGCACGACGAAGTTCATCAAAAGATACTCCACCTGCTTCTGGTGTACCAGTTCCAGGGAATACAGCTGCATCTAATACATCTAAATCCACTGTAAAATAAACAGATTTTCCTTTTAATTTTTCTACAACATCTTCTAACCCTACAAAATCAAAACGTCTAGTCTGTACATGCTCTTTGCCCCAAGCAAATTCAGCACGTTCACCACTTCTGATACCAAATTGATAAATTTTATTATCGCCAACGATATCCCATACACGATGAAGCACTGTAGCATGAGATAATTTAGCTCCTAAATAATCATCACGAAGGTCAGCATGTGCATCAAAATGAATGACATGCAAATCATCATATTTTTCGGCTACAGCACGTACACTGCCTAAAGTAACTAAATGTTCGCCACCAATCATAAGTGGAATTTTACCATCATTTACAATCTGACGTGTAAAATCTTCAATATCTTTTAGTGCATTTTCCACACTGCCAAAAGGAAGTTCTAAATCTCCGCCATCAAAAACATAGGCATCTTCTAAATCTAAATCAAGATATGGGCTAAAAGTTTCAAGACCATATGACTCTGCTCTCATAGTACGACTAGCAAAACGAGTCCCTGGTCTATATGAAGTTGTAGAGTCAAATGGTGCGCCAAATAAAACTATTTTCGCTTCATCATATTCTCTATCACAACCTAAAAATGTCTCAATGTTTTTTTTCAACATCTTCCATTAATTCCTCCACATAATTTGGTAATGCAAATGATGCATTGTGTAAGTTCGCATTATAATAGCGAGTTTTCAAACCTAAAGCATTCCATCTTTTAGCATCAAAATCTAAAACTGGGTGATACTTTTTGGACGCAAAGCCAAATAACCAATGACCTGATGGATAAGTAGGGATATGCGCTTGATATACTCTACTTATAGGGAAAGATTTTACAATACGTTGATGTGCGCGTTGCATAGCAAAAGCATCTTCATCATAAAATGGACTTTCATGCTGATTTACCATAATGCCATCTTCTTTTAATGCTTTATAGCAATTTCCATAAAATTCCTTAGTGAATAAACCTTCCCCAGGGCCAAATGGGTCTGTAGAATCAACGATGATTAAATCATATTCATTATTACAATGGCGAATGAATTTCAAACCATCTTCAAAATAACAATGCAAACGTTCATCATCAAAACTGCAAGCTGTCTGTGGTAAGTATTTACGAGAAATATTCACAACACGCTCATCAATTTCTACTAAATCCACTGACTCTACATTTTTATAACGCAATAATTCACGAGCAGTACCACCATCGCCACCGCCAATAATGAGTACTCTCTTTGGATTAGGATGTACTGCCATAGGTACATGCACTATCATTTCATGATAAATGAATTCATCTTTTTCAGTTAGCATTACATAGCCATCTAATACCATCATGCGACCAAATTCTTTAGACTCAAAAATATCTATACGCTGAAACTCAGTCTGTTCAGAATGAAGTTGTTTATCAATCTGAATAGAAAACTTTACATACGGTGTATGTAATTCACTGAACCATAAATCCATTTATCTATCACTCCTTAATTACATTTAAACGTTTTATTTCCATATCTTCAGGGCCTGTCATGGAACAGCCTTTATCTTTAGCATAGTGAATATATTCTAAAATCTCTGGTGTAATTAATTCCCCTGGTGCCAAAATCGGTATTCCAGGAGGATAACACATTACAAATTCACTGCATACTTTACCACAGCTTTCATCTAATGGTAAAGATACTTTTTCACTATAAAAGGCATCTTGTGGTCCACACATTACTTTAGGGCTGATATATTCAGCTTCTAACATGCCCTTATGGTCTTTTTTATAATTTCTGCGAATTTCTGCTAACGCACTTACTAAGCGTTCAATATCTTTTGCTCTATCGCCAACAGATACATAAGCAAGTAGATTGCCGATATCTCCAAATTCTGCTTGAATATCGTATTCATCACGCAATAAATCATATACTTCAATACCAGCAAGACCTACAGGTAATGTATAAATAGCTAATTTAGTGGTATCAAAATCAAAAACACTATCGCCATTTATCTTTTCATCTGCATAAGCATAATAATCACCGATATTATTGATTTCTTGTCGTGCATAATCTACTAAATCTATAACAAAATCAAAGATTTCGCTGCCATGTACGGCTAAATTAGAACGAGAAATATCAAGGCTAGACATCAATAAATATGAACCACTTGTAGTTTGTGTCAAATTTATAATCTGATGAACATAACCTGCTTTTACATTTTTACCAGTGAGCAAAAATGAACTTTGTGTAAGTGAGCCACCTGATTTATGCATACTTACAGCTGCCATATCAGCTCCCGCATGAATAGCTGCTATAGGTAATCGTTTATTAAAATAAAAATGTGTTCCATGTGCTTCATCAGCCAAAACTAACATATTATGTTCATGGGCTACTTTTATAATTTCTTTTAAATTAGAACAAATACCATAATATGTTGGATTATTTACTAAAACTGCTTTAGCATCTGGATTTTCTCTTATAGCTTTTTTTACTTCCTCAACTGACATACCGAGTGATATACCAAGTTGTTTATCCATCTGCGGATTAATATATATTGGAATAGCTCCACACAAAATCATCGCATTTATAGCACTGCGGTGGACATTTCGCGGTAAAATAATCTTATCACCACGCTTACAAGCTGTTAAAATCATCGTTTGTACAGCTGACGTAGTTCCACCTACCATAAAAAAGGCATGCTCTGCTCCAAAAGCATCTGCTGCTAATTCCTCAGCTTCTTTGATTACAGAAACTGGGTGACATAAATTGTCTAATGGTTTCATTGAATTTACATCTACAGATAAACATTTTTCGCCTAAAAAATTTAATAAAGCTTTATTTCCTCTACCTCTTTTATGCCCAGGAACATCAAAAGGTACTACACGCATTTTTTTAAATCTTTCTAAAGCTTCCAAAACAGGCATTTTCTTTTGTGCTTGTCTATCCAATAATTTCACCAACCTTCTTTAATCAATCATTTATGATTTATCAAAAAACATTTGTACCACTAAAAATCTCTAACATCTCACGACGCAAACGATTGCTTATTTCCAATCTAGTTTTTGGTGGTATTTCATAAATATCAGTATTAAATAAGTAATTACTTAATTCTGGTTCTTTAATCAACATTCTTGTATGAAATAAATTAGCCTGATACACATTTATATCCATTGCATCATAATTCAATAAAGTATCTGGCATAATATAATCTTGAATAGATGTTATTTTATGGTCCATAAATAACTTTCTACCACTGACATCACGAGTAAAACCTCGTACACGATAATCCATCGTTATGATATCAGAATCAAAATTTCCAATTAAATAATCAAGTGTACTAAGCGGAGTAATCTCTCCACAAGTAGAAACATCTATATCCACTCTAAATGTAGCAATACTTGTTTCTGGATGATATTCTGGATACGTATGCACAGTGATATGACTTTTATCCAAATGACCTAAAACAGTCTTACTACTCACACAATCTTCCACTTCATCATTTTTTGCCAAACGCATATTTTCATCTGCCAAGAGAATAGTTACACTGGCTCCTTGCGGATCATAATCTTGACTAGAAACATTAAGCACTCTAGCTCCTATCATTTCTGCTACATTTGTTAAAATCTTTGTCAAACGCTCTGAATTATATTGTTCATCTATATATTTTATATAATCACGCTGTTCCCTTGGTGTTTTGGCATAGCAAACATCGTAAATATTAAAGCTTAAAGACTTTGTCAAATTATTAAATCCATATAGTTTTAATTTTTCGGACACCTAATATCTATCCCTCTTCTAATATATATTTAGGTTAATAAAGGCAAACCTATAAACCTTTTTATTCAGTTAAATCCTTGCTCGAATGTTTTTCCGGCATCTTTATAGTAAAACCTCGTCCAGCAACTTCTGATGTATCTGTAATAATCATAAAAGCTGTCGGGTCTATAGCATTCACTATGAGTTTTACCTGCTACCTGTGTCAATTCACCACTGCAAAAATTACCTTTTGATTTTTATGACTATATGCGCCTTCCCCATTTAAAAATGTACGCCACGTCCAATATGTTGAATAATAGTCCAACCAATAATTTCTGAAATGTGATATGATATTACTAATTTTTGCGATTGTAAACCAGCTACTACTTTATTAGTGATTTCACCAACAATATACATTATTAATTAAAGTATATAAACCAATAGAAACATTGAACAATACTATACCTACTAAAATAATAATCAAGTTAAAAACCAAAATACTACTGTTCCTAAATCAAGGGAGTAATATTTTTTTGATAACAGCACCCAATACATCAAAAGCCACCACCATTAGAGTTTGGCTCTAAATACAATACCACAACCTATACCTACAAGTACACCACCAAAAATCAGAATTAAGTATAGGGTCTTCTACCAGGTGATAGTTTCCAATAAAATCTTGTAGCATCAATAGCTACGGATAACATTACTGTTCCAATAATCGTATCAATCGCATATAATTTACCAAAAA
>ENA-OQHF01000602-OQHF01000602.1-human-gut-metagenome-genome-assembly--contig:-NODE-602-length-21562-cov-2.700397_pt1 | contig 21562 bp, 16 predicted proteins | sample MGYA00242559_ERZ504709 | MGnify/ENA primary metagenome ERZ504709 (study PRJEB26092, sample SAMD00036203) | human gut metagenome | host: Homo sapiens | study: EMG produced TPA metagenomics assembly of... | reverse complement strand
ACCCAGTACGCCTTCACCCGTCCAATCGCCGATTCACGTGTTCGAGAACTACGACAAGGTGCTGAAGATCGACGGCGAAGTGGGCGAGAAGAAGTTCTACGATCCGCGTTCTTGGGGCCGTAAGGCTGAGGATTCCATGTCCGCCCGCGTGGTCGAGGCTTGCCGGCAGCTGGGTTCCGCGGGCAAAGCGCTCAAATAGCGCGTAGTTTTGCGATCGTGCGCGACACTTTCCCGGAAATAATGAAAATCATTGAAAATCAATGGAGCGGACAACGGGAGTCGAACCCGCCTCTAAAGCTTGGGAAGCTTTCATTCTACCGATGAACTATGTCCGCATGCCTTACGGCTGCTGCACCTCACGTGACGAGCATGCTCAGCCAAACGAGGCACGAATAGTTATCCTAGCACGTCACCTGCCGACGCGCGTGGAGTAGGTGGGCGGAGCGATCGGCGTGCCGTTCATTTCGTTGGCCATCTGCATGAGACGCGCTATGCGCTCATCGGTCGGCGGGTGCGCGGAGAACAAGCGCGAGAAACCGACCGCGGAGAACGGGTTGGCGATCATCATTGCGGAGACGGACTGGGTGCCGGCGGTTTTGCGCATCGGCGTGGTCTGCGCGCCGTAGGAAATCTTGTTCAGTGCGGAAGCCAGGGCCTCGGGATCGCCGGTAAGCAGGCTGCCGTCTTCATCGGCGTCGTACTCGCGGGTGCGGGAGATGGCCATCTGGATCAAAGACGCGGCAATCGGCGCGAGAATCACGCTCAGCAATGCGCCGATCAGGCCGAGGCCACCGGAACTGTCGCGGTCGTCTCGCGAACCGCCGCCGAAATACATCAGCGAATAGCCTAGGTAGGAGATGACGGTGGCCATGGCAGAGGCGATGGCGGAAGTCAGGATGTCGTGGTTGTACACGTGCATAAGTTCGTGGCCCAGCACACCACGCAGTTCACGGGCGTTGAGAATCTGCAGGATGCCTAGGGTGCAGCAGACAGCCGCGTGCCGTTCGTTGCGTCCGGTGGCGAAGGCGTTCGGGCTCATGGTGGGGGCGATGTAGATGCGCGGCATCGGCTTGCCGGCCTTGGCGCTCAGTTCACGCACGATCTGGTAGATTTCCGGGGCTTCCTGTTCGCTGACTTCCCGCGCACCCATGGAGGCGATGGCGAGTTTGTCGGAGAACCAGTAGGTGCCGAACGTGGTAATCAGGCCGATGACAATATAGATGCTCAGGGTTTGCCGACTGCCGCCCGTGGCCCACCAAATCAGCATGATGATGGCCCACATCAGGGCAAACAGCAGCGTTGTTTTCAGGCCGTTGAAATGGCCGTGCACCCGTACTTTGGCATCCATAATGCACACACTAAAATCGCAGGCTGAATGATTGCTGGATATGCGCCACGCGCAATGTCCCATATTCGCCCGGCCCGTCCGGCCCCGAGCCCGGCCGCGTCCGCACGGGGCGCGGCCGGGTGGACGAATGCCGGACGAATGCCGGACGGGCGTGGGCGGGCCGTCAGGCCAGGGCGAGCTCGCGCATCTGGTCGGGCTCGATGACCTTCTGTGCTCGCGCCCTTCCTTGGCACCCTCGGCGCGCTCGAAGGCGTCGACCTTCTTCCAGCCGGCGAAGTCGATCGGGCGAATGCCGCGCTCGGCCAGCAGTCGGTCGATGGATTCGGGGGCGCGGTCGGCTGCCACGCGGCCACCTTCAGCGGCCTTGGCCAGATCCTCGAGCATGTTGGTCACGATGGCGAGCGCATCGGACTTGGTGGAGCCAATCAGACCCACCGGTCCGCGCTTGGCCCAACCGGTGGCGTACAGGCGGTCGCGCACTTCGCCGCCGTCGGCCTCGGTGGTGATGCGGCCGTCGCCGTTGGCGTTGGCCAGGTGAGCGCCGTGCTCGTCGTAGGTGATGCCGGGGGCTTCGGCGGGCTTGTAGCCGATGGCGTGGTAGACGGCCTCGACCGGGTAGTCGGTGAACTCACCGGTGCGGTGCATCTTGCCGTCGGCACCGGTTTCGGTGCGCTCCACGCGAAGGGCCTTGACCTTGCCGTCCTCGCCGAGGATCTCGGTGGGGGCGGAGTTGAAGTGCACGTAGTACTTGCGGTCGGCCGGGTTGCCTTCGAAGTCGACGTCGCCGTCGTCTTCCATGTCCTCGGCCATCTCGCGGATGGTGAACAGCTCCTCGACCATCTGACGGGTCAGCTTGTCCTTGCCGGCCTCCTCGATAGTGTCGTCGTCCAGATCGAAGTCGTCCTCGTTGATGATGAGCTGCACGCCGGGCAGCTTCTCCATCTCGCGCAGTTCCTGCACGCTGAACTTGGCCTGGGCCACGCCACGGCGGATGAACAGGTGGAGCACCTTGGCCTTGTTCTGGCCGATGCCCTCGTACACGTTGTCCGGAATGTCGGTCTTGGCCTTGAGGTCGTCGGCGTTGCGCATGAGTTCGCGGGCCACGTCCATGGCCACGTTGCCGCCGCCGATCACGGCGACGTTCTCGGCCGTAAGCGGCCATTCGCGGGCACCGGTGGGGTAACCGTCGTACCATTCGACGAACTTGGCGGCGCCGTACACGCCTTCAAGGTCGGCGCCGGGCAGGTTCAGCGGCTTGTCCTTGACCGCGCCGGTGGCGAACAGCACGGCGTCGTAACGGGCCAGCAGGTCGTCAAGAGTCACGTCCTTGCCGAATTCCACGTCGCAGTAGAGGTGGATGTTCGGGTTATCGAGCGTCTTCTCAAGCGCGGAGGCGATGAACTTGATGGACGGGTGGTCCGGGGCCACACCGTAACGCACCAGGCCGAAGGGCACGGGCAGCTTCTCGAACAGGTCGATGCGCGCTTCGGTGCCGAGGCCAAGCTCTTCGCCCAGCTTCTTGAGCTGGCGCAGGAAGATATCGGATGAGTAGACGCCGGCCGGGCCAGCGCCGATAACAGCAATGCGGAGTTCAGTATTCACGGATTCAGTCACGCGCTCTAGCCTAACGCAAAGCCTTCCGTTGCGACAGAGGGAGAGTGGTGGGAATTCTGTGTATTAGGCCATAGTTTGTGCGTTTGGGAAACCTACGAGCACTGCTAATGTCAGATTATGGGTTTCCCTATTGGTCAAGTTATTGCCGTTCTCATTCCAAGAAGCATGCAAGGCGAATCAGGCCCTTACTCCGGATACGTTTATGCTGCAAGGCGGTTATCCACGCATTTACGACACGAGAATGCCGCTCAATCTGTTCTTCTCGAACTACATCGACACTTATATCGAACGTGATGTTTCCGAATATCTTGATGTACGCAATTTGGCTGAATTCCGCCGATTCTTGACTCTTTGCGCACTCAGTTCCGGAGCACTCATAAACTACACCAACATCGCCAATGAACTTGGTGTAAGTCCGCGAACCGTAAAGGCATGGATGTCGATTCTGGAATCAAGTTACATCGCATTCCATCTCATGCCGTTCTACACGAACGCACGCAAACAGGTGGTCAAAACGCCGAAACTCTATTTTTATGACACTGGCTTGCTGTGTCATCTCTTGGGCATTCGGACGTCGAAGCACTGGTTGCGCATCCCAAGTTCGGCGATATATTTGAAAACCTCATCATTGCGGAAACCATGAAACAGCATTTGAACGCCAATCAGGAGCCACAATTATTCTTCTACCGCGATGCCAGCAAGGTCGAGGTGGATTTGTTGGATTTCACCGATCCTAACAACCGTATGCTCATAGAAATCAAATCCGGACAAACCTATCATGACCGGTTCGCCCGCCATCTCACTTTAATTGGCAATGTTCTCGGTATACCGTGTGAGCAACAGTACGTAACCAGTCGGGTTGAGCATAGTTATGTCTCACAAGGAATCCGCGTCACCTCCACCCCTCGATTGGCTAGAAGGCCGACGGTAAAGAGCCGCCGCAGAGCAGTAGGAATTCTGTGCAATCAGTGAATCCCTTGAGGCATTAAAGACGTCACCTCCAACGGCTCTTTACGACCTCGATTGCATTCATTAGGTCATTTCTTCGTCCATTAGGTCGGAGGGTGCTGAAGCCATCCCTTGGAACGGCGGGGTTTCAAGGGCCGCTCCGACCAAGGACCGACCTAATAAACGTCAAATCGACCTAATGAATAACTCCGATGCTATTGCTGCTTTCGTGGGTGGGATTTCCGTTTCCGCCACGTCACCAACCGTATCGCCCCGATTATGTTTCGATGCGGTGGACTCGACATACGACCATCCCGGTCAGTCAACTGACCTACAAAAACAGCAGAAGCCTCATATTCTTAATCAGTCCCGATCAATTAGGGCAGTGAGGGCCCAGAGGATGCTCACCACGTCGATGGCCTCCTGGAGGAAGGCACCGACGACGACCGGGATAAGGTTGAACGCGGCGGCAATCATGCCGATGGTGGCAAGCACAAGGCCCGCGATTACGGCTTGAAGCATCACGCGCTTGGTGCGGCGTGCAATGGCGATGGCGCGCGGCACGGCGGCGATATTGTCATTCATAATGACCACCTGAGCGCTTTCGGAAGCGGCGGTGGACGTGCCATCGGTCATGGCCACGCCGATATCGGCAACAGCGAGCACCGGGGCATCATTCACACCGTCACCAACCATCATCGTGACGGTTTTGCCGGCTCCTGTAGCGGCCCTGACTGCGGCTACCTTATCCTCCGGGAACAGTTCGGCGTGAACCTCGTCAATGCCGACTTCGCTGGCAATGATATTGGCGGAAGCCCGCTTGTCACCGGTAAGCATGGCGAGCTCGGTGACGCCCAACTCATGCAGTTTGGCGAGCACTGCCTTGGCGTTGGCACGCGGCACATCGCGCAGCACGATGCGCGCGATCAGCCGGCCGTCAACAGACACATACGACGCCATTTCGTCCGGCTGAAGCAGCCCAAATCGTGTGCGCAGGTCATCCTCAGACCGACTGGGGGCGGTCCGATCGACCGCCAAGAATCCTTCCTCCCCGGCGGCCGCGAAAGACAGCCGGCCAACGCGCACCGCATGTCCGTTCACCTCGCCGGAAACGCCTTTGCCGGCATCTTCATTGATATTCTTGATGACCGGATACTCCCGTCCATGGCCGGGCCAGCTGGCCTCCGGCTCGGGGCAGAGCCGCTGACCATCCTCGAACCGCTGGCGCAATCGGGCCATCGCCTCCGTTCCGGCCTTGGCGATGCCTTTGGACAGGATGTGCACCGAGTAGCTTTCCACCACGCCGGCCATCATCAGCACATGGTCTTCGTTGAGACGGGTTGCGGCACCGGGCAGCATCTCGACGCGCACGACCTGCGGCTGCTTGACGGTGAGCGTACCGGTCTTGTCGAAGAACACCTGCGTGACGCGGCCAAGGTTTTCCAGCACGTCCTGCGCTTTGATAAGCACGCCGGCTGCGGCGAGGCGTCCGGTTCCGGCGATGTACGCCACCGGTGCGGCGATGAGCAGCGGGCAGGGCGTGGCCAGCACCAGCACCTGGGCGAATCGCGTCGGCACCCCGGACATCGCCCATGCGATGCCGGCAATCATCAGCGAGAGCACGGTAAAGGGCACAGCCAAGCGGTCGGCGGTTTTTACCACGGCCGGGCGCGACTCCTGCGCGGAGGCCACGAGCTCGAGGATGCGCTGGTACTGCGAATCGGCGGCCACCTGGGTGGCACGCATGGTCAATGCAGTCGAGCCGTTCACCGCGCCGGACATCACGCGGGCGCCGGCGAACACTTCACGCGGCACCGGCTCACCGTTGATATTGCTCAGGTCGAGCGTGGCCGTGCCGGACAGCAGCTCGCCGTCAACCGGCACAGTTTCGCCCGGCAACACCATGAGTACGTCGCCCAGCTGCACCTGCTCGACCGGCACCGTGTCGAAGCGGTGCGCGGCGGCGGCAGCCGATGCCAAGCCCACACGCCGGAAGCCATCGGACGAATCGCCCTTACCGGCAGCAAACCCACGCCCCACGCCAGGCAGGTTGACGACGTGCGCGGTTTGCGGCGCGGCCTCCATCAGCGCGGTCAGGCTGCGCTCGGCCTTGGCTTGAGCGTATTCCTCAATGGCCTCGCCGGACGTGATCATCAGCGTCACCGCCCAACTTGCCCAGTATTCGGCGACGGCCACGGTGGAGAGGATCGCGACCACGGCCAGCACATCGACTCCAACCTGCCCATGACGCAAATCGTCAATCATGCCGCGCACAGTGTCAATCACGATAATCAGCACCAATGCGATAACCAGCCACTGGCCGAAGCCCGGATTGCCAAGTACCGGAATCGCCATCGCATTGCCCCACGGACGCCAATCGCCCAGTAAAGCCAGCGGAATTGCGGCGATGACGACGACCGGAAGCATCGGCACAAGCTTGCAGATGTCGAGAATTTTGGTGAAGAATCTGATGAGTGCGCCCATCATTGCTCCTTACGCTCGTATACGGAGTCGATTGCGGTACGGCAAGCGTGGCCCGCGCAATCGGCGCTGCGGTCACGCCTTGTTAACCCACCGGCGGCTTTGCCTGGGGCTTCGCTTTGCTCGGCTCCCGCGCGACCTTCCGATACACGGCGTAAAGAAATGTTCAGTTTTGTATTGAATTATGCGCTTTGTTCGGAGCACCGCCCGAACTCAGTGCTTGACCTACCCTATCAACGAGCGTTGTGCGACATGCCGGATATCGAAACTACGTTGGCGGCATGGGCGCAGGGCACAATAGCGCATACGAAAGGCCCGTGGCAGGAGTTTGCTCACTGCCACGGGCCTTTGCTTGTCTGACACGGTGTTCAGCGGTTACCGCTCAACACCGTGTGACGTTGTCAAGTCGGCTTTACCACAGGCCGAACGGGTCGGAGAAGCCGCCGCCGTCACCGGTGCCGCCATCGCTGTTGCCATTGCCATTACCGTAACCGTTCTGGCCATTGCCGTTCTGGTTGTTCTGGTTATTCTGGCTGTTGCCGTTGGAATCGGAGCCGGACGAACCGTTCACCGACGACTCCTCCTGATCGAGCGTCACGTCCACATTCATGGTCTTGCCGTCGCGCACGATGGTCAGCGTCACCTTGTCTCCCAAAGCCGCGGCACGAACGTAACCAAGCAGCGAGTAGTTGTTGTTCACGGCGTTGCCGTTGAAGGCCACGATGGTGTCGCCCTCCTTAAGGCCGGCCTTGTCGGCCGGGCCGCCGGAGACGACCGCGCTGCCGGTGGCGCTGGACTTGGTGATGGTCGCGCCGCCGCGGGTCACGCCGTCGGCTTCAACCGTGTCGGACTTGATGACCACGCCGAGGGCAACGTGCTTGACCTTGCCGTCCTTGATGATTTCGTCGGCCACACGCTTGACGAGGTTGGACGGGATGGCGAAGCCGATGCCGATGGAGCCGGCGGAGTCGGAGGAGGTGGCGGTGGAGGCGATCGAGGAGTTGATGCCGATCACCTGGCCGGCCGCGTTGAAGGTCGGGCCGCCGGAGTTGCCGGGGTTGATGGCCGCGTCGATCTGGACGGCGTTGGTGACGATCTCGTTGTTGTTGTCGTCGGTCACGGTCACCGGGCGGTTCAGGGCGGAGACGATGCCGGTGGTGGCGGTGTCGTCGTAGCCGAGCGGGTTGCCGATGGCCATCACGTTCTCGCCGACGGCGAGCTTGTCGGAATCGGCGAATTCCACGGCCTTGAGGTCGCTCGGCGGGTTGTCGAGCTTGATGACCGCAAGATCGGTGGTGGCGTCAGTGCCGACGAGCGTGGCGGAATACATGTTGCCGTTGGCAAGCGTCACCTGAATCTGCTGGGCACCGGAGATCACGTGGTTGTTGGTGATGATGTGGCCTTCGGTGTCGATGATGGCACCGGAGCCCTTGGCGGTGCCGTTGCTCAACGCGGTCTGGATGGAGACCACGGAGCCGGAGACATCGCTGGCGACAGTCTGCCAGTCGGGGGCTTCGCCGCTCTTGGCGGGTGGCGGACCCGGAGCCGGACTTATTCGAGCTGACGGTTGGACAGCGAATTGCTGGTCGGCAAGGTGATCAGGCCGCTGGTGAGGGCGCCGTAACCGAGGCCCAGGCAGAGGGCCGCAGCCAGAACGGCGGCGACCACCGGCGATGGAGGATGTTGGCTCGCCGTCTTTGGAGGCATGCCCCTGCTTGGCGGGGGCCGGGCTGACCGGGCTGTCCCGGCTGGGTCGGACCTTGACCGTTCGGCGTACCGGTACCGGGAGTGCCGAAACCGAACAGACCGCCCTGCTGGGGCTGCTGGCCATTCTGGCCATTCTGACCGGACTGGCTGGCAAACGGGTTGCCGTTGTTCTGCTGCGGCTGCGTGGGCGGATTGAACGGATTGCCGTTGCCCTGCGGCTGCGGGTTATTGGTGTAGTAGGGATTGCGGTTGCCCTGCTGGCCCTGTAGGGTTTGCTGTGCAGGCTGACCGAACGGGAATTGCTGCGTGGGCTGGGCATTGCTGCCGGCCTGGCCGCCCTGCTGGCCCTGTGCCTGAGTCGGGGTCGGACCATAAGCGCCATATTCCGGGGCCGGACGATACAGCGGAGTTGTGGCCGAGGTCTGGCCTGCGGCTGGTGCTGCCGGAGAAGCCGGCGAGGAGGAGACCACCGTGCTCTCGCCCTTGGCGGAGGCGTAGTCCGGGATGGGCTCGGTGGCGGCAGTGTCGGTAGCGGCTTGCGTAGGCTGCTGATCGGCAGCGAGGGCGGCCGAGGAAACCGGGGCTTGCTGCTCGCTGGAATCGCTGGCGTTGCCGGCATCAACCGAGTCGCCACCCACAAACGGGTTCTTCGGCTCGGCGTTGCCGGTATCGGCAGTACTATTGGGGTTTTCGTTATTCCGCGGGGTCTGGTCGACGCCCTGCGGGTTAAATTCGTCAGCCATTGCTGCTCCTTTTCCTAAATTCCTATCACGTCTGTTCGGCGGCTATTCGGGCACTTGCCCATTGCCACTTCTCGTGTGCTACCTCAGTAGTAAAGGCAGTCAATCTGGAGGTTTTCTGAACGTTGATTGAAAGTCTATGCGTAATCATCGCAGAGTCTTATGGGCATCTCGGCTTCGAGGGGCTGATTTCCTGTTTCGGGAACATCTACTTGCACTTCAAGGGGCTGTTCGCGCGGTCAATTCCGAGTATCAAGGGCCCTCATTTAACGCCATTCCGCCATTTTTGCAGCCGGCCTACTTGACCGGGAGCCCCTTGAAGCGGAAGTAGACGTTCGGGAGCGGCGAAATCCGCCCCTCGAAACCGAGTTCTTCACAATTTCCGGCCCTTTTCTGGCCCTTCTGCCTAAAGTGAACATATGACGATCAGCCTTCTTGAACATCCGTTGGGCGCACAGCCCGGACAGCCCGGCGACCGCAGCGCCTTCCATTTCGAAACGATCACCCGCCTGCCATCCACGGCCAGCGGGCTTGGGCGAGACGGTGCCCGATACGGCCGCACCGGCATCATTCACACGCCCCACGGCGATATTCGCACGCCTGCCTTCGTGCCGGTGGGCACGCAAGCCGCGATGAAGGCCGTGTTGCCCGAGCAGATGAAGGATCTAGGCGCACAGTGCCTGCTGGCCAACGCCTTCCACCTGTTCGAGCGCCCGGGCGAGGACGTGCTGGACGCGGCCGGCGGCTTGGCGCGTTTCATGAACTGGGATGGGCCCACGTTCACCGATTCTGGCGGTTTCCAAGTGATGTCGCTGGGCGTCGGCTTCAAGAAGACGCTGGCAATGGACGTGACCGGCATGAAGTCGGACGACATCATCGCCAAGGGCAAGGAGCGCATGGCCTGGGTGGATGAGGACGGCGTGACGTTCAAGTCGCCTTTGAATGGTGACGCACATCGTTTCTCCGCTGAGATTTCGATGGGCATCCAGCACAAAATCGGCGCAGACATCATGTTCGCGTTCGACGAACTCACCACGCTGATGAACACCCGCTCCTACCAGGAGGACTCGGTGGAGCGCACCTTCCGCTGGGCCCGCCGATGCGTGGACGAGCACCAGCGGCTGACGGCTGAGCGGCTGGGCAAGCCCTATCAGGCCTTGTATGGCGTGGTGCAGGGCGCGAATTACGAGGATCTGCGCCGACGTGCGGCCTCGCAAATCGCCTCTCTGGACTTCGACGGCGTGGGAATCGGCGGCGCAATCGAGAAGCGCATCATTGGAGACACCTGCGCGTGGATCTGCGACGCGATGCCGGAGAACCGCCCGCGCCATGTGCTGGGCATCGCCTCCGTGGACGATATCTTCGCCTGCGTGGAGAACGGCGGCGACACCTTCGACTGCGTGGCCCCCGCACGTTGCGCCCGCAACGGCGCGATCTACACGAGGTCGGGCCGATACAACATCAAACGCGCCCAGCACAAGTTCGATTTCGGCCCGCTGGAGGAAGGATGCGACTGCTACACGTGCCGTCACTACTCGCGCGCATACGTCGACCACCTGCTTCGCGCACGCGAATTCAACGGCTTCACGTTGGCCACGATTCACAACGAGCATTTCTTCGTGAAGCTGCTGGACGACATCCGCGCCTCGATCGACGGCGGATACTTTGATGAGTTCCGCGACGAAGCGTTGGCCCACTTCTACGGCAACGGCGAGCGCCGGCCAGGGTTGTGAGTTTTTCTCCTTCGTTGCGGCTTGTGCCGAACTTCTCTCTGCTCCCCTCGCTGAGGCTGAGACGTTAAGCAAACAGCCCAGTGGGCTGTTTGTAGTCGAAGGTGAGACGATAGTCGAACCAGCAGGTTGCAGGCAAGGCCCGTCCTTAATTGCGGACGAGCTGTCACGAAGTGACTGAGGGGAGTGCCGCCACCCTCAAAGATCACGGCGCCCGCAGGAGACCCACAAGCGATATATCCCTGCCTCCCATGCGACACGCCGAAGATTGCATGATTACCCAGCCGGGTGTAAGTTAAGCGATTGTCTGCGAGTGTGGCGGAATGGTAGACGCGCTGTCTTCAGGTGGCAGTGAGTGTATGCTCGTGGGGGTTCAACTCCCCCCACTCGCACCAGCAACTAAAGGGCTGGAATCGGAAGGTTCCAGCCCTTTTGCTTTGTCCGGGCAAGCGCCGTTTTTCAGGGGGGCTTTAGGACTTGAGACTTATGGCCCAACTTTCGTGGCGGAAAATGTCCCGGTACCTGCATCAATCGTTTGACGTTCAAGCCAGGCCAGAATCCGCTGTCCCGGTTCGCGATTTCGGGCAATCTTTGCAAACCGGGACAATTTTTGTTGCCCCGGTATAAATGTCAATCGATTTATGCGAAAACCGGGACAACGTGCCAATTCCAGAATCGGCCTTATTCCGCCGATTCCGTCTGCCAGACGATATGAGTTGAGGAAACCGGAGTGTCCCGGTTCACGAAAACAAGCCGAAATCGCCGACCGGGACAGCGGATTCTGCCCCGGTCGACAGGTCAAACGATTGACATATGAACCGGGACAAATACAGATCAGAGAGAAGCCCATGAAGCAGATTTAACTTTCCTCAACTTTCCATCCGCCATAAACTAGCATTACATAACATCATGAACCGAGACGAAACCAACGAAGTATCTGGAGTCACCGACGACCAGCTCGGCCGAACGGCCGAGCCGTACGAATCCGGCAACTGGCGGGGCGGCGTCGGGAGCATCATTCGCAGCAATCCGAAATCAGGAACCGACACAAGTCGGACCCAGCAGACACGCATAATACGAGTTCACAGACTCGGCGATGTATTCCGCAACCGCACCACCGAATACCACACCACGGAAGAACTGTAAGCATTACGAAATCAACCTTGATTATTGCGCGGGCCTATACTAGGTTACGGTAGCGTAGGTTAGTGGTCGGGAGAGCATCGCCGGCCATAGCGAGGTGATCAGTATGAGCGTTTCCATCAGCACGCCATCTGGACGAACCATGGCTTCCGCCGCAACAGTTGTGTCTTCCACAACCGCGAGTCAAAATCCAGCGCAAGCACCAGCCCACCGCACTGGATCGCGCATCAGCTCAGTACAGGGGCCGCGCAATCGCGCTATCGCCAAGCCAAGGCGCGTTGAAGGCGATCAAGCGCCAGATCGTCCCCGTTGATGCATTCGGCAATCGCAAGCCGCGACTGCGCGGATGGCTGCACGTCGTGCTGTGCGGCATCGATTATTCGAACATCTTCCTCATCATCGCCGGCGCCGTATGCTTTGCGCTACGCAAGCCGAATCCCGTCCCCGGCTGGTTCGAGTTTCACGAGGTGTTTCACTTGGGCACGGTTATCGGATACGCCTGCCACGTCGTGGCGATTTATCTGATTGTCTGCGCGCTGTAGTCGTCCAGCAATTCATACAGGATGCTTCGAACTCGCTGTATTGCAGCGATTTGAACACGGCGCGGGACAGACAGCGGCCCTTAATTCTCGGAGCCAAGAATCAAGTCCTTGATCAGCCAGCCGTGACGGCCGCCTTCATAGACTTCATCGGTGAGTCGATAGCCGCACTGCTCATAGAACTTGTAGTGGTCGTTTTCCGAGTGCACGGCGGTCATGGTTCCGCCGGCTTGCGCGATGCGGCGTTCGGCGTCAGCCAGCAGCCGCGAGCCGATATGCCGGCCTTGTGCCTCGGGCAGTACCGCCAGGCGCGCGATGATGTATCGCCCGGGCTGGTCGGGATGATCGGGGTCCGCGTAGAACCGACAGGTCGCTACGGGGTGATTCTGGCTGGGCTGAATGGGCTGGCTGCGTGAGGCCAATTGCGCGGACGAGCCAGGGCGATTGGGCGCATCATTATCCGAATCGAACACCAGCAGATGTACGGACGCGGCATCCCATTCATCGAACTCCGGCCGCCAGTCGCGTTCGCGGATGAACACCTGCTCGCGTATGGCGCGGGCGGCGGCGGGGCAGCGGTCGTATGCTTCGATTCGTATGGTCATGAGCGTCAGTGTAATGCGTCACGATACCGACAAGCCAGGCTCGATGGACAAGTCCGGGCCCAGGCTGTGCCCGATGGGCTTAGGCCGTACGCGCGATCTGCACGGCGGTGCCGGACGCGGTAACCATCAGCATACCGTTGTCGGCGCCGAGCACCTCGTAGTCGATGTCCACGCCGACCACGGCGTGCGCACCCATCGCCTCCGCGCGTTGTTGCATTTCGACAATGGCCTCGTTACGGGCGCGCATCAGCTCTTCCTCATAGCCCTGGCTGCGGCCGCCGAACATGTTACGCAGGCCCGCGCCAGATCCTTGAACATGTTCACACCGGACACCACTTCGCCGAAGACGATGCCCTGGTAGTTGGTGATGGTGTATCCGTCGACGGACGGGGTGGTAGTGACGAGAATCATGGCGAGGCTCCTTTGATCTAGTCCCGATCCCTCGGAACAACTTTTAAACAGTTATATTCAAACAGAATCTTTAAGTAGCGCACGAACCAATGTATGGGCTACTTGTCGCGAACGCTCACGCAGTAAACCATTCACTGACTCGTAATCGGATGCAGTACAGAGCCTGCATGGCTTTCTGCATCTCGTCCTCACTAAAATACTGCGACTCCTTTATAAGTTGAGAATAACCGGTTATGGTCGTTAATCTCATACAAGGTTTTATCCTTCTTCGGATTGTTAATACCTCGTGGCAAATACATGCAATTACCTAACGAATTACCCAAAATATGTCGAGGCCTCGAAGAATCCGCCGCGTCAATACGCTTCCGAGCAATGATATGCTACCAACTCAAAAGTCTACTCCGTTTGGCACGGACGCAGAAAGATAGCTTAAGTTCGCATGAATTGTTATCAGACATTTAATATCTTTACCAAAGTTTATTCCTGGAGTCTGATCTGCGATCCACTGATCAAAGGCCTGATCAAATTGTTCTTCCGAAATACGCGTGCCATAGTCACGAGAAGAATTACAGTATTCCATTAACCTCTGATCACCATGAGATGACCATGCTGATGTGATAGCATCATACACATATGCAGCCTTAATATTAGATAGCGCTGTTGTGTATTCTTCCGAAGATGGATCTAAATCCCACAATGCCGCGAAATAAGATAACGTCTTAAACGTCGAAGATAGGCCGTTTTCATAATCATTGCCAGTAGATTTAAATCGACGCAATAAGGTCTCAAACATACTCTGCAAATTATTGCATATGCGTTCGGTCTTCTGGAGAATATCTTCCAGTTCGTCTCTAATTTTCTGAATATACTTATTGAGTGAACTCAACTTACGATTGTCCAAGTTCATGGCCACTCCAAGAAGCCCGAAGCCAATCTCTGGAGCGGCACTGGTTGTCTCAGGGACAAGAGCCGACAAATGATCTACAACATACTGGCCCAACGCTGTACCAAATTCCGGCAACGTGACCGTGCGATTCTGGGTCAGTTCATCTTCAGAAAAATCATCTACATCAAATTCAGCTTGCTTGCGCATATCAAGATAGTAATTTTTCACATACTGCAACAGCTGATCTTGCAACGGAGATTCCTCAGCCCCTCGTAGCCGAATGGCGGCATTAACCCAAGCAGCGCCAAACACTTCATACTTGGTCAGAGGGACACCACCTTTATTGAGGTTAGCAAAAACGTCAGCAATATGAGCAGATCCACCCAAATAAACAATCATCGGCACTTTAAGGTGCTCAAGATTGACGAATGAGCGGATTTGTTGCTTAAGATCGTCAATGCTTTGCATAGCAGCTTTTACATCCTCTTTGCTGCTCAACGAATCCATAGCCCAATATGCCACTTTATTGGGATTGCTATTCACCAGCTTATCAAATATCGGCTCTGTGAACTTATCCCCTTCCGGCAACATCTTCTTTACAGACTGATAGACGCTTGTATACGATTCCCTGTTCAACGGTTTCCAAAACTGCAATGGATCTTGCCGATACTTCTTAATAGTAGATAGACGCTGCTGCCCGTCCAATAGTTGGAGCTTCGCATCTTTATCGTTATCGTTCTCCGGATAAACAAGTAAAGTACCAAAGGGGTATCCATCATGCAGGGTCTGCACGAAATCTTCCTGCTTCTTTTTTGTCCAAACAAACCCTCGTTGGAATTTTGGCAAACTTATGCGATCGAGTTGGTCAACGGATAATTCGTCAATACGGTATGAGGACATCAGCGGCTCCTTACGTCACGCCAATGATCTCACCAAACAGTTGATAGATCAAGCGTATTAACAGTCAGACTCAGCTTTGTAGCCGAACGGCGGCGGCCATTCCGCCGTCGCCATAGGTGGGGTGGGTCATGAAGGCTTGGCTGGCGGTGGTGTCACCGCGCATCAACGATTCCCACATGGCTAGGCGGCTCATGGAGATGGCTTCGACGCCGAGGATGGCGTCGGCGATGTGCGCGGCGTAGAGATCGCGATGCTTGGCGATCAGGAAGCGCATGAGATCGAGGCGCTTGGTCATGCTGGTCACGTTTGAGGAGGCCGGGGCCGTGCGGTATTCGATCAGGGGCTCGGGGGCGATGCCGATATGGGCCGCGCCCTTCCCGGCGTCGTCTTTCGGTTCCAATCCCCGCTCCAACATCGACAAAAAGAGATCCCAATCCTCAAAGCCGCTGCGCATCGACTCGTCATATCCGCCGCAACGCTCCCACGCCGAGCGGCGAATCATGCATGTTGCCGGGCAACAGTTATGCGACACGAACGCTCCCGCGTCGCCACCGGTCGGCTGGACCACTGAGTCCAGAACCCCGAACGTACGCAGCCAACCAGAGGACGCAACCATCGAATCATCAGCAGTCAGCAACGGCAACGTACGCTCAATGAAGGTCGGCATCAAACGGTCATCGCCATCCAGCACCACCACGAACGGCGTCCCGGCAGCGGCGATGCCGCGGTTGCGCGCGGCGGAGGGACCTGCATTCACCTGGTCGATGAAATCGACGGCGACACCGCCCGTATCCAACGCTCCATGCCGGCAATCATCGAGAATTGCGCTCAATACATCAACAGATGTTTGCTCATCGGAACCATCATCCACGATGATGATGCGTTCCGGGCGAACTGTCTGGGACAATGCCGACTCGACTGCTTCGCGAATCAACGGACCCTGGTTGTAGCTGGTAATTACGACTGTCACTGCTGCCATGCGGCAAGTTTATCGGGTTCGGGCGCAGGCCACCACCGGCGCTGCGCGCCACCTCCCGCCAACGGGAGGTGAGATTTGAGCAACACCATCATCAAGGGAATAACAATCCACTTTTCTGCATCATCTATCGTTTTTTCTGCATCATATTGATAGAATATGATGCAGAAAGCTATTTGATGATGCAGAAAGAGACTCACAATGAAGCACTTGACTATCATCACGCCGCAGGACGTGCTCACCCCACGAACCACAACGCTGCTATCCGCCATCCACGAAGCCAAAGGTCGCCAAAGCGTACAGGCTGCAATCAGGCCTGATTTGTTGAACACACTCATCGCGGTTGCACGCATTCAAAGCACCAACGCATCCAATCGTATTGAAGGTATCTCTACCAGCGACAAGCGACTCAACGCACTGGTTGCAGGAAAAACCACGCCACACAATCGTGCCGAGGAGGAAATCACCGGCTATCGCGACGTACTCGCCACCATCCACGAAAGCCACGACTACATTCCACCGACCCCAAATACAATCCTCCAACTGCATCGCGATCTGTTCCGATACACCGGCCTCGCTTTCGGCGGACATTTCAAAGACAGCGACAATGCCATCATCGAGCGCGACGCCACCGGAAAACAAATCATTCGTTTCACGCCCCCAAACGCACTCATCACACCGGAGCTCATCGAGCGCGCCTGTGCCGCCTATACAGAAGCCATCCAAGACGGACATATCGATCCATTGCTCGCCACAGCAATGTTCACCTTCGACTTCACCTGCATCCACCCATTCAATGACGGCAATGGTCGAATGAGCCGACTGCTGACCTTGCTACTGCTCTACCGCAATGGTTACCAAGTAGGTAAATATATCAGCATTGAACACCTTATCGAACGGACCAAAGACACCTATTACGAGGCACTTGCCGCGAGCACATACGGCTGGAACGACAACGTCAACGACTATGCACCATTTGTGAACTATTTACTCGGCGTCATCCTCACTGCCTGTAAAGAGTTCGACGAACGGATTGGGGAAGTGTCCGACTGGGGCAGCAATAGAAAACCCACCAAGGAGCAGCGTATCGGCAATCTATTTGAGCGCACGTTATCGCCGCTCTCAAAAGCGGACATACTTCAACAATTGCCCGATATCAGCGCCAGCACTGTTGAACGTACACTGAAGACACTGCTTGACAACGGCACCATCACCAAACTGGGCGCCGGCCGCGGCACCCGGTACGTTAAGAACCGTTGAGCCGCACCACAACCGACATCCCATCCTTGCTGCAATGATGTTATCGGGCACCGATCACACCTGCGCGCGGCACGGCAGGGTGCTGATGCATGTGCGTGGGCGCGGGCTTGGCACGGACCTTGGTGGTGAAGTAATCGACCTCGATCTTCCACACCGTGACGCTGCGGACCTGCGCATCAGTGAATTCCACATTCGGCATATGCGCCTGCTGTGCCATCAGCGTCTGCAAGCCGTGGCGGCATTCATCCAGATCCTCGACCAGTGACGCCGTGCCATTGCCGACGATCGACTTGAACGCCTCGCCCCAATTGCACGTGGTGCGGCCCGCCACCACCTCGCAGTCGGTCTGCATGGTGAAAGCCACGGGCAGTCGGCCACCGGCGGCGGCGCGAATCGCGTCGAGCTTGCGGCCGCGCGGCGCGGAGTGGAACCAGAGCGTCAGCTTGCCAGTCGCCTCGTCGTAATCAAAGCCGAAATTCAGCGGCACGATGGTCAGGCCCTCAGCATCCGCATAGGCCACTTCGACGATGTCGCAAGCGGCGACAATCGCGGCGATCTGCTCGGGATTGGTCACCTCGCGGTCCGCGCGGCGCATCATGCGATGCTCGCCGGCGACCGTGTGCTCATCCTCACGCTTGGCGGGCTTGCGAGCGCCCGCGATATTCTCCATGCTCATGCCTGCTCATCCCCATCCACAACCGAAATCCAGTCGCCGTATCCTTCCTCGGCCATGCGCGAGCGCGGCACGAAGCGCAGGGCGGCGGAATTCATGCAGTAGCGCAGGCCGCCGCGGTCGGCCGGGCCGTCGGTGAACACGTGGCCCAAGTGAATCTGTGTGTCCGACGTGCGCACTTCGATGCGGTCGCGGCCCGGAATGCGGTGGTCCTCATGCTCGGTCAGCAAGTCACCGGCAATCGGGCGGGAGAACGCGGGCCAGCCGCAGCCGGAATCGAACTTGTCTCGCGACGAGAACAGCGGCTCGCCGCTGACGATGTCCACGTAGATGCCGGGCTCAAACTCCTCGTCATACTCGTTGACGAACGGGCGCTCGGTAGCGGCGTTCTGTGTGACCGCGAACTGCTCAAGCGTCAGATCCCAGATGCGTTCCACGTACTTCTGACGGCGTTTTACGTTCGCGATTGCGGCGATCGGCACATGGCAGTAGCCGCCGGGATTGTTCACCAGATAGTCCTGATGATGTGCCTCGGCCGGGTAGAAGTTGCGCAGCGGTTCGACCAGTACGGCCGGGCGCTGCGGCTGGCGGTCGACCAGCTGCTCCAAGGCCGCCACATACACGGCGCGCTGCGTCTCGTCCGTGTAGAACATGCCAGTGCGGTACTGCCGGCCGCGGTCTTCGCCCTGCTGGTCCACGGAGAACGGGTCAATGACCTCCAGAAACAGTAATGTCAGCGTCCGCAGGCTGACCTGTGCCGGGTTAAACTCGACTTTCACGGTTTCGGCCGCATCCGTGCCGCCCGCGCATACCTGCTCGTAGGCCGGCGATTCGACGGTGGATTGCGCGTAGCCGACCGTGGTGTCCGTGACGCCGTCGACGTTCTGGAAGTAGCGCTCCAGCCCCCAGAAGCAGCCGCCGGCGAAGTATGCGGTTTGCGTATTGCCGTCATTGTGTTCGTTACGTTCGCTCATGCGCCCCACGTTACTACGTCGAGGCGGCTCGCGATGCAGTCAACGACACCTCTGCACCGGCAAAACCGCTTTCGAGGGGCTGATTCGGCCTTCGCAGGAGGTCTACTCCCGTTTCAAGGGGCTGGTCGGCAGCTAGACCGCATGTAAAAGCCCATCCGCGTCAACGCCATTCCGCCGATTTTGGAGCGTGAATACTCGGCCATCAGCCCCTCGAAGCGGGAGTAGACCTCCCGGAGAGGCCAAATCAGCCCCTCGAAACGGAGATAGCGCCTTCTGCGCCCTTCTCGCTGGGCTTTCGCCGCTCAAAGAGGTACATTCGGGCTTCTGCAGAATGCTTTCTCCGTTCAAAGAGGTACTGAATACGGGAAACCCCGAGTACAAACGCCGTCATTGCAACGCTCATACTCGGGATTTCAGAGTTTAGGTATCTCTTTGAAGGCAGTTAGCTGTCCGCAAGAGGCCAAATGTACCTCCTGAAAGCAGATAGCCCCATCTTGGGCTCGAATCGGTCAGTCTCCGTGTCCGTACGTGAACGAACAGGCAAACGGCCTAGAGCCTCAACCGCGAGCACAATTGTCAGGGTCCGCCCCGCACCCTACGACCGCAGCGTGCTGAGCATGCCGGCTACTTCGGCGGGCGTCACGCTGGGCACGTAGGCGCGCACCACCGCGAGCCCGATCTGCGGCAACGCCGCCGGGTCCGGGTAGCACACGTAGACCGGCGCTTCGTGGCTGGAACTGCGCTTGAAGTTGAACAGCGAGTGGAAGCCGTAGGCGGGTTCCATCCAGTCCGGCCACAATCTGCAGCGCGTGTTGGAGCACCTGCGTGCCTTCGCCGGCCGGCACCCCGCCTTCCCGGGCATTGTCTCGCTCGGGGTTCATGCCGGCCAAGGGTGCCGCGGACAGGCTCATGAACTCCACGGCATGCTCAGGATCCGCAAGCCCCTCGTCGCGCAGGCGCTCGGCCATGCGCGCGATCAGGAACTCCATAATGCCGTTGGGACTGTCGGTGCGATGGCGCATGAAGTCCAGCGTCCAGCCGACGATGCGCCCGTCGCGCCAGGTGGGCAGCCAGCTGGTGACGCCCAGCACGCGCCCGTCCGCGTCGATGGCGTAAAGCAGCCGCACGCGCGGGTCGCGCAGTTCCTCGACACCGCCGAGCGTGAACTTCATTTCCGGCAGCGCCTTGAGCTGCGCCCACTCCTCGGAGATGTCCTCGATCTGCTCGCGCACATCGAGCGACGCTTCCAGGAACGTGGACTGCACATCGGTCACGCCGTCGCGCTTGGCCTTGTTGATGGCGGTGCGCACATCCTGCCATTTCTTGCCGGTCGTCTTCCAGCCGCGCGGGTCCACGACCATTTCGCTGCCGACCTCGATGGAGCTCCAGCCGGCCTCCAGCAACGCGTCGCGCTGTTCGCGATGCACGCTGTAGAACACCGGCGAAAGCGACCGCTCCACGCAATACTGGGTGAAGCCGGTCAGGTCGTCCATCCACTCGGAGGGCTCGCCGAACGGCCCGGTGCAGGTCAAGGCGATGCCGTTGAGCACGCGATATGCCACGGCCGATTTGCCCGTGGGCGAGAGCCAGTAGCTGTTGCCTTCCCACGTAGTCATGAAGCTCATCGATTCGCCGCCGGTTTCGACCAGCCGCTCGGCGCGTGCCTGCGCCCGCTCGTTCGATTCGCTCACGTCGCTCATCCAGCGGATCACCACGACCAGCACCACGATCCAGAACACCAGGCCGACGCCCTGATACACGATCGAGGCCATCGGGGTACGCGGCACGAACGACAACTTCATATGGCTCAGGAAGCCGATGGGCAGGAAGCGCCCCGGCAGTTCGGCCAACAGCGACGAGGCCGTGGCACGCGGCGAGAATTCATCCGGCTGGGCGATGCCGTACATCAGGTACACGGCGGCGCACGCCAGCAGAACCAGCACGATGGCGCCGACGCCGCCGATCAGTCGCCGCCAGCCGACGCGAATCGGGAAATGCTTCAACGCCGCAGTCAAGGCGACGGCAAAGAACAGCGGCGGCAAGGCGTTCGCCACGCAGGCGGTGATCGCGCCGTGCTGCAGCAGTGAGGTCATGCCGTCCGGCGCAAAGCTCAGCGGCACGATCAGGTAGTAGGCGATGGCTACTCCCGCAGTGAACAGGTTGATGGCCACGGCACACATGGCCGCGAACCGACGGCCGCGATACAGGCCCCACGCCAGCACCAGGGTCACGGCGGTGGGCAGCAGCGAACGCAGTACCGCGCCCGGCATCGAGGCTCGCAATAGGTCGAATTGCAGGAAGCAGCCGCTGTGCGTGGCGCCGGCCAGGCAGCGCGCGAGCGTGCCGTCGTCGACGGAGACCGGACTCATGAGCAGGCCGACTGTGCTGAGCGGCCCCGCGTGATTATGCGAGGTGATGGCGATGACCGGCCCCAGCGCCAGCACCACGGCGATGGCCGCGAACATGCGCCGCGCCTCGAAGGAGGTGCTGCGCAGCCAGTGCCATCCGGTTTCGGCGTGCGCGGGCGACCCGGCCATCACGCGGCCGACCGCGTGTCCGATCAGCGCGGCGGCGAGAATGCAGTAATCGCCAGGATTGCCGCTGTAAAGCAGCGCGACCAGAATCGC
>ENA-OQHF01000601-OQHF01000601.1-human-gut-metagenome-genome-assembly--contig:-NODE-601-length-21569-cov-3.795448_pt1 | contig 21569 bp, 15 predicted proteins | sample MGYA00242559_ERZ504709 | MGnify/ENA primary metagenome ERZ504709 (study PRJEB26092, sample SAMD00036203) | human gut metagenome | host: Homo sapiens | study: EMG produced TPA metagenomics assembly of... | reverse complement strand
GCGAACGTTACATTCGCAGAGCATCTGTGAATGTAACGATATCTGGCATCTGTAAAATTCAGCATCAGTAAAATTAGGGGAGTATATGATCTATATACAAAGTGGCGTGCGCCGTATGTAAAGTGCGGTGTGCGCCTCTTTTTTGTGTGTTGTAAAATCTGCCAACAACACATATAATGGGAGTAGGCAGTGAAACAGTGCCAGATACTGCGGAAGGAGAAACTATGCACAGTAATGCTGGCAGGGAAATGAAGGAATCTGTTTTATAAATTGCTTGGAATATTTGGGCGTATGATTTATAATGTGCATAAAGCAATGAGCAGTGTCAGGAGGAAAAAATATCAAATGCAGTGCTTGCACGATGTATTTGATATTTTTGATGACTGATAGGGCGAATGCCCGTGAGCCCATGAAATCTTTGATTTCATGGGCGTGCACTGTGGACAAAATTAACAGAGGACTTATTTTCATGAATAAAAAGAAATTTACATATATCACAGCGCTTACCCTGTTAAGCTTTACACTTATGACAGGCTGTACCAATGAGCGCAAAGAAAACCAGACTGCTTACCGTCAGATTGGAATCAATGCAATGGAAAGCGGCGATTACGCAGGAGCCGTGGACGCGTTTAACAGTGCTCTGGGACAGTGCATTGGGAAAATCACAGAGAACGAATTAGATATCTGCTACTATAAGGCGGCGGCGCAGTATGCCGGTGGCGATTCCGCGGGGGCAGTGGACACTTACACAGCGATCATTGATTATGACAAAAAGGCAGCAGACGCTTATTATCTGCGCGGCTGTGTTTATCTGAAACAGGGAAATACCGAGGGTGCCGTTTCGGATTTTGATAAGGCAGTAAAAAATAACAGCAGCGATTACGAACTTTATGTCAACATTTACGAGAACCTTTCTGCTTATGATATGACGGAAAAAGGGGAAGAATACTTAAATAAAGCATTTGATATCAAAGGCAACAGTGCCGGAGATTATGCATGGCGCGGAAGAATTTACTATTATCTTGGACAGTACGACAATGCCCAGACAGAGTTGAAGTCGGCTTTAGATAAGGAGAGCGTCATCGCAAATCTTTACATTGCACAGGTGTATGAGGCACAGGGTGATACTGAAAACGCAGAGGTTTATTATCAGAATTATGTAAACACAGGAAGCGCAGATTCCCAGGCGATGAATGCACTCGGGGAAATTGAGATGGCAAAAGGAAACTATTCCGGTGCACTCACCTATTTAGAGCAGGGTATTGCTATGGAAAATGTGACAAACAGAAGAGAACTGATGCAGAATCTCATCATTTGTTATGAATATACATCCGATTTTAATTCTGCATGGAATGTGGTACAGGAGTATGTACAGGTTTATCCGGATGATGCGAGTGCGCAGCGTGAATATATTTTCCTGAAAAACCGTATGGAACAGACAGCGCCTGTGGAGAATACAGAGGAAGCCGTGACGGAGGATACGCAGACAGTGGAAGATACACAGACACCGGAAGAAGCGCAGACACCAGAAGAGGCGCAGACACTGGCACAATAAAAGAGACCACAGGAAACAATAACGGAGAATAGAATGGCAGAAGCATTTAAAATAGAAGAGATAGAAGAAAAAGTAATTCTTGTAGGCGTGAGTGAGCAGGATGGAGATGACGCAGAGGATTCTGTTGCAGAGCTTGCAGAACTGGTAAAAACAGCAGGAGCAACGGTGGTCGGAACTATGATCCAGAAGCGGGAACTCATTCATCCGGGAACTTATATCGGTTCTGGAAAGGTGGCGGAATTAAAGTTACTTGTGGAGGAACTTGGTGCAACCGGAATTGTGTGTGACGATGAACTTTCCCCGGCGCAGCTTCGCAATCTGGAAGATATGCTGGATACAAAAGTGATGGACCGCACACTGATCATTCTGGATATTTTTGCGGCAAGAGCAACTACCAGCGAGGGAAAGATCCAGGTGGAACTGGCGCAGTTAAAGTACCGTCTGAGCAGGCTGACCGGACTTGGACGTTCCATGTCAAGACTTGGAGGCGGAATCGGTACAAGAGGTCCGGGTGAGAAAAAGCTGGAAATTGACAGACGTCTTATCAAAGACCGGATCGCACAGCTGAACCGGGAATTGAAAGAAGTACGGCAGCACCGTGATATCACCCGTGCACAGCGGGAAAAAAATCAGATGCCGGTGGCTGCGATCGTGGGATACACAAATGCAGGAAAATCAACACTTATCAATACACTGACGAATGCCGGAGTTCTGGAGGAGGACAAGCTGTTTGCAACGCTTGATCCTACCACAAGAGTGCTGGAACTGTCGGGACGGCAGCAGATATTGGTGACAGATACCGTCGGATTTATCCGCAAACTGCCGCATCATCTGATCGAGGCATTTAAAAGCACGCTGGAGGAGGCAAAATACGCAGACTATATTTTACATGTGGTAGATGCTTCTAATCCGCAGCACGAGAAGCAGATGCTGATCGTATATGAGACACTGGCAAATCTGGATGTGAAGGACAAGACGGTGATTACGCTGTTCAACAAGCAGGATGCAAGGATGGACAGCGAGCCACTGCATGATTTTAAAGCAGACCATACGCTGCCGATCTCAGCGAAAAATGGAACCGGGTTAGAGGAATTAAAGAATCTTTTATCCGAGCTCCTGCGTGAAAATAAAATCCTCGTGGAGCGGACAGTGCCGTATGCAAATGCAGGCGTGATTCAGCTTGTCCGCAAATCCGGTGAACTGTTGGAAGAAGAATACCGTGAGGATGGAATCTATATCCGTGCTTACGTGCCAATGGAAATTTATGCAAAATTATAAAAATGACAAATGTAGTTTATCTGGGAAGAAAGGAACAATAAAAATGATATTATTGATTAAAAACGGACATGTCATCAATCCGGCGACAGAGACAGACGAAGTGGCAGACATTCTCGCCGAGGATGGAAAAGTCGTAAAAATGGAAAAAAACATCAAGGCAAAGGCAGACCGTGTGATCGATGCAAAAGGCTGCTATGTTATGCCGGGATTTATTGATATGCATGTGCATTTGAGAGATCCGGGGCAGGAGCAGAAAGAGACGATCGAGACAGGCTGCAATGCGGCGGCACACGGCGGATACACAACCATCCTTGCAATGCCGAACACAAAGCCGGTGGTAGATAATCCGGATGTTGTAAAATACGTGCAAAACAAGGCAAAAACAGTTGGTGTCGTGAATGTTCTACAGGTGGGAGCCATCACAAAAGGACAGCAGGGAAAAGAATTAGCAGACATCCGTGGCATGTACGAAGCGGGAATTCCGGCAATCAGTGAAGATGGCAGATCCGTTATGAATTCCGAACTTTACCGGGAGGCGATGGAGATTGCAGCAGAACTCGATATCCCGGTACTTGCCCACTGTGAGGACATCAACCTTGTAAATGGCGGCGTTATGAATGAGGATGCGCATTCCAAAGAGCTTGGTTTAAGGGGAATCACCAATTCGGTAGAAGATATCATTGTAGCAAGAGATATTATGTTAAGCAGGGATACCGGTGCAAAATTACATTTGTGTCACTGCTCAACAAGAGATTCAGTAAAAATGGTACAACATGCGAAGATGGAAAAGACAAAGGTGACAGCAGAAGTATGCCCACATCATTTTACACTGACCTCGGATGATATCCATAAAATTGAACCATCCATCGATCAGGAGAAAAAACTTGCGATCGACGCGGATGCGGATACAAACTTTAAAATGAATCCGCCACTTCGTTCCAGAGAAGATGTGCAGGCATTAAAAGAAGGGCTGCGTGACAACATTATGGATGTGATCTCCACAGACCATGCACCGCATACATTTGAGGAGAAAAACACCTCCATGAAAAAAGCGCCGTTTGGAATCGTTGGACTTGAGACAGCTGCATGCCTCACTTACTCAGAACTTGTGTTGCAGGGCTATCTCACACCGATGCAGATGGCAGAGAAGATGAGCTATAACCCGGCAAAGATTGTTGGAATTGACAAGGGCGATATCCAGCCGGGCAAAATTGCTGACATCGTGATTTTTGATCCGGAAAAAACATATAAGATTGACAAAACGAAATTTGCAAGTAAAGGACGCAACACACCGTTTGACGGAAGAGAAGTAACCGGAAAAGTGATGGCAACCATCGTGGATGGACGTGTTGTTTACGAGGCAGAAGCATAGGAACACACCATATTAAGAGCTACAGAGGCAAACATTTGAAGTAAGAATGTAAAGTAGTTGAGAGAGTGAAAAAGCGAGGAAGTACAAAGATGGCAGAAAAATTTGAAGAGACAGCGATCATCATCCGTCAGGAAGAAATCGCAGATGATATTTACAGTATGTGGCTGCACACTGACCAGATTGCAGCACATGCGAAAGCAGGACAGTTTGTTTCTGTTTATTGTAATGATGGAAGCAGACTGCTTCCAAGACCGATCAGTATTTGTGAGATTGATAAAAAGGATGGCGCAATCCGTCTGGTGTATCGTGTAGCAGGGAAAGGAACAGCAGAATTTTCTGGCATGCATACAGGCGCACAGCTTCGCATTGTAGGGCCTCTTGGAAATGGATTCCCAAAGAAAGAGAAAAAAGCCTTTTTGATCGGAGGCGGAATTGGAATACCTCCAATGTTACAGCTTGCAAAAGAGTTAAACTGTGAGAAACAGATTGTGTTAGGATTCCGCGATGAACTGTTTTTAATGGATGAGTTTAAACAGCAGGGCAGAGTTTACGTGGCAACCGAGGATGGAAGCGCAGGAACTGAGGGAAATGCTTTTGGATGCGATCCGTGAAAATGGACTGGACGCAGAGATTATTTATGCCTGCGGACCAATGCCAATGCTCCGTGCCTTAAAAGAATATGCAGAGAAAAATCACATCGAGTGCTGGATCTCCATGGAGGAGCGTATGGCATGCGGCTATTGCCTGCGTGCCTTGCCTGTGTATGTCAGTCAAAAGAAAAAGACGCACACAGCAACGTGAAGAACAAACGAATCTGTAAAGAAGGACCTGTATTCCGTGCAGAGGAGGTAGAATTCTAATGAACATGAAAGTAGATTTATGTGGAGTAACCTTAAACAATCCTGTCATGACTGCTTCCGGTACATTTGGTTACGGCGCAGAGTATGCAGAGTTTGTGGATCTGAATAAATTGGGAGCTGTTGTGACAAAAGGTGTTGCAAATGTTCCATGGCCGGGAAATCCGACACCGCGTGTCGCAGAAGTATATGGCGGTATGTTAAATGCAGTAGGACTTCAGAACCCTGGAATTGATCTTTTTGTGGAGCGCGACATTCCTTTTTTTAAAACAGTTTGATACAAAAATCATGGTGAATGTATGTGGACATTCCACAGAGGAATATATTGAAGTAGTGGAACGGTTGAGAGACCAGCCGGTAGACCTTTTAGAGATCAACATTTCCTGCCCGAATGTCAAAGAGGGTGGAATTGCATTTGGTCAGGATCCAAAAGCAGTAGAAGCTATCACAAAGGAAATGAAAAAACATGCTGCACAGCCGGTCATCATGAAGCTTTCCCCGAATGTGACAGATATTACAGAGATGGCGAGGGCGGCAGAGGCAGGAGGCGCAGACGGACTGTCGCTGATCAACACCATCACAGGCATGAAGATCGATATCAACCGCCAGAAGTTTGTGCTTGCCAATAAGACAGGCGGCATGTCAGGTCCGGCCATTCACCCGGTCGCTGTCCGCATGGTTTATCAGACTGCCCAGGCAGTCAGACTGCCGATCGTCGGAATGGGTGGAATCATGAATGCAGAGGATGCGATTGAAATGATCCTTGCGGGAGCCACCGCAGTATCAGTAGGTACCGCAAATTTCACAAATCCGCATGTGACAGAGGAGATCGTCGCAGGAATCAGGGATTATATGGAGCGTTATCAGGTTGCGGACATCAGGGATCTGGTTGGCGCAGTGCATGAATAAGAGAGAAATATTACAAAAGGGCGTGTGAAAAAACGAGAGTTTTTTCATTCGTCCTTTTGCTTATAGTTATAATAATAGCTATATTACATAAAAAAGGGTATAGTTCCCCTTACCCCATAAGAATGATATTATGAAATCTTATGCGGCAGCTACAACTTTTTTCTGTTTGTTGTGATATTTATAAAGATTGTGTCCGATAGAAACGAGAAATACTTCAAGCAATACAGATTTTATTCCTCTTCGGACAATTCTTTTGTACCACCGGTCGTTTTTCATGATACCAAAGGTACCTTCTGCCTGAATGGATCTGTTCATCCTTAGAAGCGCTCCCTGGATGCTTTCGAGATTTTCTATCACTTCCTGATGCATCGCTGTAAGTTCGCGGTTGATCCGTACAGTACGGTTTTTATCTGTCTTTTTACATTGTTCTGCATATGGACAGCCGGAGCAATCTTCACACTGATACACTTCTTCCTGATGCCCATACTTGTTCCCTTTTACGTTTTTTCGATACTGAAGATAAAAGCATTTCCCGTTTGGACAACGCATGATTCCGTCTTCCCCGATTGGAAAATTTACTGCACGAAATGGATCTTCATGATACTTCTTGTCTGTAGTCTCTTTTTTGAACATGGTAAATTTCATATATTTTTCCATTCCATGCTGCTCACAGAAGATGTAATTGTTGTAAGAACCATATCCAGCATCTGCTACCGGGTACTTCGGATAGAAGCCATATGTAGTATAAAACTTGTTCATTAATGGAATAAAACAATCCATATCTGAGCGATACTGATTTACATCAACAACAGCAATATATTCATCTGCAACACCGACCTGTACATTATAAGCTGGAAGCAACTGGTCATTGCCCATGTAGTCTGTCTTGATTCGCATAAAAGTGGCTGAATGGTCTGTTTTCGAGTAACTGTTGCGATCTTCTCCACAGATTTTGATTTTTTCCACGTATTCTTCCAACTTAGCAGCATACTCTTTGAGTTTCTCATAATGACGTTGTTGTGTAGTTTTGCGATGTCCCCTGCCATGAACAAACATTGCTTCATTAATCTGCCAGACTTCTGCATACTGTTCAGCAGCTTCCTTCAGATACTCTGGTGCGTACTCACTATTGATACAAAGTTTCATACCTGTACATGAAAGTTCCTCATTGATTTCCTCAAAGAGTGTAGTTATCTTACCAAAGAGACGGTATCTGGATTTTTCAGTTGCTTTTTTCCATACCCAGGAGTATTTATTCGCATTTGCTTCAAACTTGGATCCATCAATGTATAGATGTTGAAGATCTACATGCTCTGTCTCGAAGATTTTTTTGTTTATATCTTGAAATATTTCTTCAATGGAATCAGCAAGTACTTCGTTGATGAAGTAGCCGAAAGTACGGTAAGAAGGTGCTTGATGATCCATAAGATACATGAAGCGGAGATTGACTTTACACTGATCCTCCAGTTCACGCAATGATATATAGCCATTCGCCATAAATCCAAACAAAACTGTTTTCAGCATGCTGACCGGGTCATATCTGAGTCTTCCTGTATAATGTTGAGGAATATTTTTCAGATATTTCTCCAGTTCGATTTCTCCCATAAATCTATCAAAAGTCAGCACTGGATCACAGATGTCCAAATAATCTTGAATTAGCATTGGCAAAACTGCCTGTTTTGGGTTAGAATAGATTATGTTATTAATTTTTTTCACAAATTAATTATAACAGAAAGAAAGACCTTGAGTTCATTATAAACTCTTGGTCTTTCTTTTTTTTCGGGACTATTCTTTTTTCACAGCCCCTTTTTTGCGCACATGCAATTATATGTCGTTTTTTTGACATTTGTTGGTAAAAATGATGAATAACCATTGCTTTCACTGAAAAAAGAATGTACAATAGTGATAATACGAAAATAGAAAAGGTGCGAACCACATGAAGAACAAAACGCAGGAAAACGAAAAGAAAACGATAATTCCAAAACAGAAAAAACAGCGGTCAGTGAAAAAGGAGAAAAGCGCAGCGACAAAGAAAACTGCTAAAAAAACCAGAAACAGCAGCATGGCAGTCAAGCTGGTGGCGATTCTTGTACTGATGGTAGCTGTGACCATGGTATCAAATGTGATCAACTATGATGCAATGGTGAAGATGAACCATTCGATCAAAGATGTCACAGACAGCAAAGTGCCGGATCTGCAGAATGCTTACAACATACAGTATAGTCTTGAAGCAGTACAGAAGGATTTCTATCGTTATCTTGCGACAACAAAAGGTGAGACAAGCCATACAGAAGCCAGAAATGATTATGCAGCGGATCGGGAGGCTGTGGCTGATCTTGTGCAGCAGATGTATGATGCCACAGAGGGTGACGGACAGAAACAGATTATGCAGAAAATCTATGATGGTGTGAACAACGTTCTGGAACGTATGGACAATGCCATGGAAAAATACGACGATGGAAAGACTGGAAAAGTTTCCATCGAAGTCAATGTGATCCGTGTCTGCATGGAAGAGGTGAATACTTATATTACCGGAATCCAGCAGAAGAGTGTGAATGAGATGGATGAGGCAACAGCCCAGTCACATGCTACCTATCAGGCAGTTTCCAAGGTGTGCGTTGGAATGGCTGCGGTATCTATTCTTGTTGGAATAGCTGGAATTCTTGTTATTCTGATCGGCGTTGTGAAACCAATGCGCGCAGCAACCAGAGATCTCATGAAGATGATCACTGAGATCGATGGGGGAAGTGGTGATCTTACTGCACATCTGAAGGTCAGAGGCAATGATGAGATCGGACAGATGGTTCGTGGATTCAACCAGTTTATAGATGTATTGAGAAATCTGATCGAGAAGATAAAAAAAGGTTCCGGAGAACTCGAACATACAGCGGCGAGCGTTGACGACGGAGTCCGTGCAGCGGGCGATAAGATCACAGGCACATCTGCGACGATGGAACAGCTGGCAGCCAGCATGCAGGAAGTATCTGCAACCGTTATTAATATTACTGAGAATATTGAGAGCATCCGAAAAGACATCACAGTTATGGCAGATAAGACAGGAGAGGGACTTGAACGTGTGGACAGTATCCGCCAGAAGGCAGAGGGTATGAAGGCAGATGCAACTGCAAGCCAGGTGTCTGCAGCCGATATGGTGGCGCGTATTTCAGGAGAACTTTCCACTGCGATTGAACAGAGCAAACAGGTGGAAGAGATCAATAAGCTTACAGATGAGATATTGTCAATTTCTTCACAGACAAATCTTCTTGCATTGAATGCTTCCATTGAAGCAGCAAGAGCCGGGGAAGCCGGAAAAGGCTTTGCGGTCGTTGCAGATGAGATTCGGAAGCTTGCGGATGAAAGCAGAAATACAGCTAATGGAATTCAGAATATCAGTAAGATGGTAACAGAATCGGTAGAAAACTTAGCTGGAAATGCGGGCAAGATGCTTGATTTTGTAAATCAGGACGTCTTGAATGACTACAAGGGAATGGTTGAATCCGGTGAGACTTACAATGAGGATGCCGTACAGATGAATGAGATGATGCAGGATCTTCAGAGTGTAGCAGAGAATCTCCGCCGGGCTGCAAATGAAATTTCGGAGGCTGCAGATGGCGTATCCAATGCAGTGAACCAGAGCGCAGCGGGCGTGTCTAATGCGGCAGAGTATACTTCTGAACTTGCAGGTCATATGACCGGAATTAATGAATCTGTCGAGAAGAATGTGAACATCGCAGAATCATTGAAGAATGAAGTCGCAGGATTCCAGTGTGAATAAATGATAGCGACTGCAGCTTTGAAATAATACATAAGACAAAATAGAAATATAAGACACTATATATAGAAGAAACAGATACATAAAATACTACAAGTAGGTATCTGTTTCTTCTTTTTTATAAATACTAATAAATTTATTAGAAAAAATGAAATTTGTCTTGACGATTTTACTTGACTTGATATATAATATACGTTGCACTATTGTGGTGCAGTAGGCTTATAGCCATAAGATGTGAGTGTTCACATACCGTATATACAGGCGGTAGATGCAATACAACAGGCAATTTGTTTGTTGAGAATAAAAACGAGAGGTGAAACGTCAATGGAGAAAAACAGAATACGTCCGGTGAAAGCCGGAAAAGGCATGCGTATGAGTTACTCAAGACAGAAAGAGGTATTGGAAATGCCAAACCTTATAGAAGTTCAGAAAGACTCCTATAAGTGGTTTTTGGACGAAGGCTTAAAAGAAGTTTTCGACGATATCTCTCCGATTGCAGATTACAGCGGTCATCTGAGTCTGGAATTTGTGGATTTTACATTATGCGAAGATGATGTAAAGTACACAATCCCTGAGTGCAAAGAAAGAGACGCAACATATGCAGCACCTTTAAAGGTAAAGGTAAGACTTCACAACAAAGAAACTGATGAAATCAACGAGCATGAAATTTTCATGGGCGACCTTCCTTTGATGACTGAAACTGGAACTTTCGTAATCAATGGTGCAGAGCGAGTAATCGTCAGCCAGTTGGTTCGTTCCCCTGGTATCTATTATGGTATCGCTCACGATAAAGTGGGTAAACAATTGTATTCTTGTACTGTAATTCCAAACCGTGGAGCTTGGTTAGAGTACGAAACAGACTCCAATGACGTATTTTACGTTCGTGTAGACAGAACCAGAAAAGTGCCGATCACAGTATTGATCCGTGCACTTGGTGTTGGAAGCAATCAGGAAATCATCGATTTATTTGGTGAGGAACCTAAGATCGTTGCAAGTTTTGGCAAGGATGTTGCTACAAATTACGAAGAAGGACTTCTTGAATTATATAAGAAAATCAGACCAGGCGAGCCGCTTTCAGTAGAAAGTGCGGAGAGCCTTATTAATGCTATGTTCTTTGACCCAAGAAGATATGATCTTGCAAAGGTAGGACGTTATAAGTTCAATAAGAAGTTAGCATTAAAGAACCGTATCAACGGACATGTTCTTGCAGAAGATGTTGTTGATGTGACAACTGGTGAGATCATTGCAGAAGCAGGTACAGAAGTAACCCGTTCTTTAGCTGATGATATCCAGAATGCAGCAGTTCCATATGTATGGATTCAGACTGAGACAAGAAACGTAAAAGTTCTTTCTTCTATGATGGTAGATTTAAGACATTACGTTGACTGCGATCCAAAGGAACTTGGCATTACAGAATTAGTTTACTACCCAATTCTTGCACAGTTAATGGAAGAAAATCCGGATGTGGAAGATTTAAAAGAAGCAATTAAGAAAAATGTACATGATCTGATTCCAAAGCATATTACAAAAGATGATATCTTCGCATCCATCAATTACAATATGCATTTAGAGTATGGTATTGGTCATGATGATGATATCGACCATTTGGGTAACAGACGTATCCGTGCGGTTGGCGAATTATTACAGAACCAGTACAGAATCGGACTTTCCAGATTAGAGAGAGTTGTCCGTGAAAGAATGACGACACTTGACCTGGATGGTATTTCTCCACAGAGTTTAATTAACATCAAACCGGTAACTGCAGCAGTGAAAGAGTTCTTCGGTTCTTCCCAGCTGTCTCAGTTCATGGATCAGAACAACCCTCTTGGTGAGCTGACTCACAAGAGACGTTTATCTGCATTGGGACCTGGTGGTTTGTCCAGAGACCGTGCCGGATTCGAGGTTCGAGACGTTCATTATTCTCACTATGGACGTATGTGTCCAATTGAGACGCCTGAAGGTCCTAACATCGGTCTGATCAACTCACTGGCAAGTTATGCGCGTATTAATGAGTATGGTTTCATTGAAGCTCCATACCGTAAGATTGATAAATCAGATCCAAAGAATCCTCGTGTCACAGATGAAGTAGTCTACATGACAGCGGATGAAGAGGATAATTACCATGTAGCACAGGCGAACGAGGCACTTGATGCAGAGGGACATTTTGTTCGTAATTCTGTATCTGGTCGTTATCTGGATGAGACACAGGAATATGAGAAGACCATGTTTGATTACATGGACGTATCTCCTAAGATGGTATTCTCTGTTGCGACTGCATTAATTCCGTTCTTACAGAACGATGATGCGAACCGTGCGCTGATGGGATCAAACATGCAGCGTCAGGCAGTACCGCTTCTTACAACAGAAGCTCCTGTTGTTGGTACAGGTATGGAGACAAAAGCGGCCGTTGACTCAGGTGTCTGCGTTGTTGCAAAAAAAGCAGGTACAATTGAAAGCTCTGAGTCCAATCAGATCATTGTAAAAAATGATGATGGAACAAGAGATGTATACAAACTTACAAAGTTTTCAAGAAGTAACCAGTCAAACTGCTACAACCAGAGACCAATCGTATTCAAGGGTGACCATGTAGAGGTTGGTGAGGTTATCGCAGACGGACCATCTACTTCTAACGGAGAACTTGGACTTGGTAAGAACCCATTGATCGGATTTATGACCTGGGAAGGTTATAACTACGAGGATGCTGTTCTTTTAAGTGAGAGACTTGTACAGGATGATGTTTATACATCTATCCATATTGAAGAATATGAAGCAGAAGCACGTGACACCAAATTAGGACCGGAGGAGATTACTCGTGACGTTCCAGGTGTCGGTGATGATGCATTAAAAGACCTTGATGAAAGAGGTATTATCCGTATCGGTGCAGAGGTTCGTGCCGGTGATATCTTAGTCGGAAAAGTTACTCCTAAGGGAGAGACAGAACTGACAGCAGAAGAGAGACTTCTCCGTGCAATTTTTGGTGAGAAGGCAAGAGAAGTACGTGATACTTCCTTAAAAGTTCCTCACGGCGAATATGGTATCGTTGTGGAAGCCAAAGTATTTACAAGAGAAAATGGAGATGAGTTATCTCCAGGAGTAAACCAGGCAGTCCGCATTTACATTGCACAGAAGAGAAAAATCTCTGTCGGTGATAAGATGGCCGGCCGTCATGGTAACAAGGGTGTCGTTTCCCGTGTATTACCTGTAGAAGATATGCCATTCCTTCCAAATGGCCGTCCTCTTGATATCGTATTGAATCCATTAGGTGTACCTTCCCGTATGAATATCGGTCAGGTCCTTGAGATTCACCTGAGTCTTGCTGCAAAAGGCATTGGGATTCAATATTGCAACACCGGTATTTGATGGTGCAAAGGAAATTGATATCCAGGATACACTGGAATTGGCTAATGATTATGTAAACTTCGAATGGGAAGATTTTGAAGCAAATACAAAGATGTACTGGCGAAGAAGTTATGAAGTACTTATGGGACAAGCAGAGACCACAGAGCACTGTGGAAAGGTGTTCCAATTTCCCGTGATGGAAAAGTTCAGCTGCGTGATGGACGTACCGGAGAACCATTTGATTCACCTGTAACAATCGGACACATGCATTACCTGAAACTGCACCACCTGGTAGATGATAAGATCCATGCACGTTCTACTGGTCCTTACTCTTTAGTTACCCAGCAGCCACTTGGTGGTAAAGCACAGTTCGGTGGACAGCGTTTCGGTGAGATGGAGGTTTGGGCACTGGAAGCTTACGGTGCAGCATATACCTTACAGGAAATCCTTACAGTGAAGTCTGATGACGTTGTAGGACGTGTTAAGACTTATGAGGCAATTATCAAAGGTGATAATATTCCTGAACCGGGAATTCCAGAATCATTCAAGGTATTACTGAAAGAGTTACAGTCCTTAGGACTTGATGTCACAGTATTAGATGACGAAGGAAATGAAGTTGAATTAATGGAAACAAGTGAGTACGGTAACACCGACCTGAACTCCATTATTTCAGGCGATAAAGATTTCGCTTTTGAAGACAGTGAATCATTCTCCAAGATGGGATTCACAAAGAAAGAATTTGATTCTGAAAACGAAGAACTTGTTGACGTAGAAGAAGAGGAAGACACCGATGCAGATGATGACTCTGATTTTTACGATGATATGCCGGAAGACAATTTCGAAGAGTAAATAATCAATAAGCATTTAAGGTCTGTGCATCCGCACAGACCGATAAAGAGAGTCGATTCTGTAAAGTAGAGAAAGGGAGTGTCATAGATGCCAGAAACAACAAATAAAGAGGCAATTAACCAGTCTGTTTCATTTGATGCCATCCGTATTGGTTTAGCATCCCCGGAAAAGATCAGAGAATGGTCCCGCGGTGAAGTTAAAAAACCGGAAACAATCAACTATAGAACATTGAAACCGGAAAAAGATGGTCTTTTCTGTGAGAAGATTTTTGGACCTAGCAAAGACTGGGAATGTCATTGCGGTAAATATAAGAAAATTCGTTACAAGGGCGTTGTCTGCGACCGTTGTGGCGTTGAGATCACAAAATCCAGCGTTCGTAGAGAGCGTATGGGACACATCGAGCTTGCTGCACCTGTATCCCATATCTGGTACTTCAAAGGAATTCCATCCCGTATGGGATTGATCCTTGACTTATCTCCAAGAACATTGGAGAAAGTTTTATACTTTGCTTCTTACATCGTATTGGATGCAGGCAATACTGCATTACAGTACAAACAGGTACTTTCCGAAGGAGAATACCAGGATGCAAGAGAACAGTACGGCAATGCATTCCGTGTAGGAATGGGTGCTGAGGCAATTCAGGAATTATTACAGGCGATTGATCTGGAAAAAGATTCTGCTGAATTAAAAGCAGAGTTAGAAGATGCAACTGGTCAGAAACGTGCCAGAATCATTAAGAGACTGGAAGTTGTAGAAGCATTCCGTGAATCTGGAAACAAACCAGAATGGATGATCATGACCGTTGTACCGGTTATCCCACCAGATCTTCGTCCAATGGTTCAGTTGGATGGTGGACGTTTTGCTACCTCTGATTTGAATGATTTATATAGAAGAATTATCAACAGAAATAACCGTTTGAGAAGACTTCTTGAGTTAGGAGCTCCTGATATCATCGTTCGTAACGAGAAACGTATGCTTCAGGAAGCTGTTGATGCCCTGATCGATAACGGTCGTCGTGGACGTCCGGTTACAGGACCAGGAAACAGAGCATTAAAATCCTTATCCGATATGTTAAAAGGTAAATCCGGTCGTTTCAGACAGAACTTACTTGGTAAACGTGTTGACTATTCAGGACGTTCCGTTATCTGTGTTGAGCCAAAATTAAAGATTTATCAGTGTGGTCTTCCAAAAGAGATGGCAATTGAATTATTCAAACCTTTCGTTATGAAAGAACTTGTTGCCAACGGATCTGCACACAACATCAAGAGTGCTAAGAAGATGGTCGAGAGACTCCAGACAGAAGTTTGGGATGTCTTAGAAGACGTTATCAAAGAGCATCCGGTTATGTTAAACCGTGCTCCTACACTGCATAGATTAGGTATTCAGGCATTCGAGCCAATCTTAGTAGAAGGTAAAGCAATCAAGTTACATCCATTGGTATGTACCGCGTTCAACGCCGACTTCGATGGAGACCAGATGGCTGTACATCTTCCATTATCTGTAGAGGCTCAGGCTGAGTGTAGATTTATGCTTCTCTCACCGAACAACCTGTTAAAACCATCTGACGGTGGTCTTGTAGCAGTTCCTTCACAGGATATGGTCCTTGGTATCTACTATTTAACACAGGAGAGACCGGGCGCTAAGGGAGAGGGCAAGATCTTCAAGAGCGTCAACGAAGCAATCCTTGCATACGAGAACGGAGCAGTAACACTTCACTCCAGAATCAAAGTCCGTATGACAAAGACAATGCCGGATGGAAAAGAAATCACAGGAGTTGTTGAGTCCACATTAGGACGTTTCATCTTCAATGAGATCATTCCTCAGGATTTAGGATTTGTTGACAGAAGCATTCCTGGCAATGAATTAAAACTGGAAGTAGATTTCCTTGTTGCCAAGAAACAGAACAAACAGATTCTTGAAAAAGTAATCAATATCCATGGTGCTACCAAGACAGCAGAAGTTCTGGATGCTGTAAAAGCTATGGGTTACAAATATTCCACAAGAGCAGCTATGACCGTATCCATTTCCGATATGACGGTTCCACCAGAGAAACCTGCAATGATCAAAGCAGCTCAGGATACAGTAGACAGAATTACAAAACAGTACAAACGTGGTCTTATTACAGAGGAAGAACGTTACAAAGAAGTTGTTGAGACATGGAAAGAGACCGATGATGAGCTTACAAAAGTGCTTCTGGAAGGTCTTGATAAATACAACAACATCTTCATGATGGCGGATTCCGGAGCCCGTGGTTCTGATAAACAGATCAAACAGCTTGCTGGTATGCGTGGTTTGATGGCTGATACAACCGGTAGAACAATCGAGCTGCCTATCAAATCCAACTTCCGTGATGGTCTTGATGTATTGGAGTACTTCATGTCTGCGCATGGAGCACGAAAAGGTATGTCCGATACAGCGCTTCGTACAGCCGATTCAGGATACCTTACAAGACGTCTTGTAGACGTATCACAGCATATGATCGTTCGTGAATCTGACTGCTGTGAAGGCAAGAACAGAGAGATCCCTGGTATGTGGGTAACTGCATTCATGGATGGAAAAGAAGAGATAGAAAGTCTTCAGGAACGTATTACAGGTCGTTTCTCCTGCAATACAATTTGTGATAAAGATGGCAATGTCATTGTAAAGGCAAACCATATGATCACACCAAAACGTGCAGCAGAAGTTATGAGCTGTGGTGTTGATGAGAATGGCAATCCAATCGAGAAAGTGAAGATCCGTACCGTATTATCCTGCCGCTCCCATATGGGTGTATGTGCAAAATGTTATGGAGCAAACATGGCTACCGGTCAGGCAGTTCAGGTTGGTGAGGCTGTTGGTATCATCGCAGCACAGTCCATTGGTGAACCTGGTACACAGCTTACCATGCGTACTTTCCATACAGGTGGTGTTGCCGGTACCGATATCACACAGGGTCTTCCTCGTGTCGAAGAAATTTTTGAGGCAAGAAAACCGAAGGGACTTGCCATTATCACAGAATTTGGTGGCGTAGCTAACATCAAAGATACTAAGAAGAAACGTGAGATCATCGTTACAAACAATGAGACTGGTGAATCTAAGGCATACTTAATCCCTTACGGTTCCAGAATCAAAGTAATGGACGGCGCAGTGCTTGAAGCTGGTGACGAGCTGACCGAAGGTTCTGTAAATCCACATGACATCTTAAAGATCAAAGGTGTCCGTGCTGTTCAGGATTACATGCTTCGTGAAGTACAGCGTGTATACCGTCTGCAGGGTGTTGAGATCAACGACAAACATATTGAGTTGATCGTACGTCAGATGTTGCAGAAAGTCCGCGTTGAGACAAACGGTGATTCTGATATGCTTCCGGGAACATTATCTGGTGGGCAACAGCAAAGAGTTGCGATCGCAAGGGCTCTTGCAACAAAGCCAGCTATTATTTTAGCAGATGAACCGACTGGAAATCTAGATTCTGCGACCAGTCATGAGGTGCTAGGGCTTTTAAAAATGGTCGCAAAACAATTTTGCCAAACGATCATTTTGATTACACATGACAGAGATATTGCACAGCTTGCAGACCATATTGTACATATTGAAGATGGAAAAATTGTCAGCGATACCAAAGAAGGGATGTGATTGTCATGCTGAAAAATCCAAATCAAAAAATAATAAAAAGGATGGCATGGAACAATTTAAAGAGAAATGCGAGAAAAACAATTACATTGCTTTTTGCAGTCGTTCTTGCGTCATTTCTGATTTTTACTATATTTACGGTTGGAAATTCCTATTTTAAACTCCAGAAAATTCAAAATATTCGTATGTCGGGAGCAGAGTTTGATGCGATTCTATATGGGGTGACAGATGAACAGAGGCAACTATGTGAAGAAAATCCGAATATTACACTGACAGGTACAGCGGGAAGTTGTGGATGGGTAGAGAAGACCGATAAGGATTCTACTCCAAATGTAGGGCTGATCTGGGCGGATGATGCCTATTGGACACAGATGATGGCGCCTGTGAGAGAAAAGCTAGAAGGAACGTATCCTACAGCTTTCAATGAAATAATGGTAACAAAAAAAGCATTAAAGGAATGTGGATACGAAACTCTTAAGGTGGGTGATACCTTTTCGATGTCCTATGGAACTTATGATGGCATTCAGACAGGAAATTTTAAAATTAGCGGAATTTGGGATGGATACGGACCAAAGAAAATATTTTATGTATCAAAAGAATTCTATGATAAGTCGGGCTGGAAACTCTCACAGGCTGCTTCTGGCCGTTATTTTATTGATTTCAAGCAAAAATTTATGACGACAAAAGAACAGAATGCCTTTATTGAAAGTATGAATCTTGGAAAGCAGCAGAATGTTTTCTTTATTGCAGGTCTCGGCAATTCGTTTTCCTTGATTGTAGGGCTGATTGGACTTGTTGTTGTTACTTGCCTGTGTGCCTATTTGCTCATTTATAATATTTTACATCTTTCAGTTTCTGGAAAAGTACGCTATTATGGTTTGCTTCAGACAATCGGAACAACACAAAAACAGATAAAACAAATGCTACAAAAACAGATGTTAATAATTGGTTTTATCGGAATAATCGTGGGATGTCTACTAGGTGTATTTGTGTCATTTTCTCTGATTCCAATAGTGGTAAAATCGCTTGGAATCAAAAAGAACTATGTGGATTCTATTATGGTTTGTTTTCACCCGACTGTTTTACTCGCCACCATTTTGCTAGTTGGATTTACGATCTTTTCTGCAAGTAGAAAACCTGTTAAAATGGCAACAGCAGTCTCACCAATAGAAGCGCTAGGGTATCGATCTGCTTCAAAACTGAAAAAAACAAAACGAGCAGGAAAGTCTAAGGTAATAAATAGACTTTGTTTGGAACAACTTGTAAAGGATAAGAAACGAACTACTATTGTATTATTTTCTTTGGCAGCAAGCTTGTCTGTGTATCTTTGTATTGTGACAATGCTAGATAGTCAGGCAGCAAGAACTATTGTGTCAAATAATATGGATGCGGATATCGAGATCAAAAATGACACTGCAACGAAAGAACATAAAAAAGACAGAAAGGATATTCTGGATGAATCAATCGTAACGTCAATCAAAGACCTTGACGGAGTGTCAGAAGTACATCCGGTGGTATTTGCCGAGATTACAGTACCATGGGAGCCAGATTTTTCTGACATGTGGATGAAAGAATTCTATGAAAAATGGTTGACGGTTCCATACAGTCAGGAAAAAGAAGAATATCAAAATCACCCTGAAAATTTTGGGTCCTCTTTGATTGGAATTGATGAACAAGAGTTTGATTTTTTAAATAAAAACTTGGAACAGCCAATCAATAAAGAGGAGTTTCTTTCAGGGAAAACTTGCATTATTTATCGAACTGGGTTGGATTTATCGAATTCGGATTTAATTGGAAGTAAAGTGACCTGTGCTTTGCACAGTGACAAACAAGTGACACAAACATTTACGATAGGAGGTGTGACGGACGAGAGCTATTATACGGCAATTTTGGGCTATCCACCTACAATTATCACAAGTGATCAGGTGGTGAAAAATTTTGCAAATGAAAGCATTACGTTAAAAATCGGCGTGAAATATACAAAAGAATATGACAGAAATATCGAAAAAGAAATTTTAAAATTGCTAGAAGCAAAATGTTAATGCAAAAGATTTTTCATGGGATTCTAAAATTGAGGAGGCAGATGAAATCAAAAATGCACAAGGTTATATGCCACAGATCGGAATGGGAATTGTCCTAATTTTGGCATTCATTGGGATTATGAACTATATCAATACATTTGTAGCAAATGTGCAAAATCGTATGACAGAATTTTCCATCATGGAGAGCATTGGAATGACGCCAAGACAGCTTCTTTTGATGCTGATCAAGGAAGGGATTTTGTACGCTGAGGGTGCATGGATGGTCACGTTAACAGTGGGATTGGGTGTGACCTATGTGATCTACCAGTCCATGAACTATCGAAAAGTCCCATTTTCAATCCCACTATTAGCTATTTTGATTGCGGTAGTCACAAGCTTTTTGGTTTGCATAGTGGTTCCAGCAGTTACTTGGATGATTTTAGAAAAGAATGGTTCCTTGGTTCAGAGAATAAAAGAAATTGAATAAACGGTGGGGCTAGGAAAAGTGGTACTTTTCCTAGCCCCTTACATGTGTAAATCAAATTTAATGTTCAAAATCAATTCTGAGTAGTTGGTCTTTCAGTTTTTAAATTAACAATTATGAATAAATTTGCGATACAGCACATATGCGACAGCGGCAGTAATAAACTCAGTCAACCACATAGCATGCCATACACCATTTGCATCAAAAAATCTAGTTAAAATAAGCGCAGCTGGAATGATGACAATTATATAGCGCATTAGTGAGATCACAAGTGATGGAGCACCTTTTCCAAGTCCTTCGAGTGCACCGGAGACGGTGACAGAAATCGAGGAGATGATAAAGCCAATGCTGATAATGCGAAGGGCAGAAGCACCAAGGCGAATCGTTTCTGCATTAGAGGTGAAAAGTCCGATCAAGGAGCTTGGAATAGCAAGACAAAGTGCAGTACCGATTACCATGACACCAGATATAAGAATCAGAGAATCAAAGAAAATCTGCCTTACACGGGCATGTTCACCTGCACCGTAGTTGTAGCCAATCAGCGGACGCATTCCCTGAACAACGCCATTTCCAGTCAGATAAAGGAAGGTTTGGAGCTTATAGTAGGCACCAAGAACAAGTACATATGACTGGGAATATGCAGCCAAAATTCCATTTAATGTGGAGACAAGCAGTGAAGGAAGCGCCAAATTTAATGTGGCAGGAATGCCGACAGTATAAAGGCGAAGTAATAGTTGCTTGCTTGGCTTGCAGCAGGAAAGAGAAAATGTTACAGGCAGTGGACGAACCACGCAGAAAACAAGGTAAATTACAAGAGACAGCATTTGTCCAATGGCAGTTGCAATTGCAGCACCTTCAATTCCCATCGCTGGAAAAGGTCCGATGCCAAAGATCATAAGTGGATCCAGAATAATGTTTCCGATACAGCCCGCCATCATGGCAACCATCGAAACCTTCATGCGTCCTGTTGATCCTGAAAAATTTTTCAAGAGATATTGAAATTCCAATCGGAATTGAGAAACTAAGGGTGATTCTTGCATAACGAATACCTAAAGATATCACGTCCTGATCAGTTGTAAACAAGCTCCAAAAAAGGGCGAATAAAGGTTAGACAGACAATCATAAGAAGTAGTCCGTGAAATGCATTTAATAATGTGCCAAGTGAGGCAGCTACGGTCGGCTTCTTTTTATTTCCAGCACCAAGGTGGATGGAAATAACAGCATTTGTTCCAATTGCAAAGCCAACGGTGATTGCCGTAATCAAAGTTTTGAATTGGATAAACAAGAGAGAGTGCTGTCATGGCATTGTCGCTTATTTTGCGAAAAAGATGCTGTCAAACAATATTATACAAAGAATTGACGAGCATAGACAGCGTCATAGGCAGTGCCATAGAAACTACAAGCGGCAGCACTGGTTTTTGCTTCATGTAAGTTTGATCCATAAAAAAAGAACCCTTTCTGCTTTAAAAGCGTTCTCACGAAAAACATTTATTTGTTTTGCTGCGCAAAAAAAAATACCGC
>ENA-OQHF01000598-OQHF01000598.1-human-gut-metagenome-genome-assembly--contig:-NODE-598-length-21740-cov-3.214315_pt1 | contig 21740 bp, 20 predicted proteins | sample MGYA00242559_ERZ504709 | MGnify/ENA primary metagenome ERZ504709 (study PRJEB26092, sample SAMD00036203) | human gut metagenome | host: Homo sapiens | study: EMG produced TPA metagenomics assembly of... | reverse complement strand
GGGTAGGGTAAATCCCTACCCGGCATTTGCATTGGCTATGTTTCCCGCCGTGCTGTCAGGTTAGTCGGCGTTGAAAGCGTAGGGCAGACGGCGTCGGGAAGCATGGTTTGGTTACGATTTATCTCTCCCCCACCCGCTTCGCGGGAGCCCCCTCGTCAGAGGGGGCAAAGCTACTCGAAGCGGGACTTCGGGACGAATCAAGTATCGTCAGCCCTCAATCGCGATTTGGTGCTTGGACTCGACTTGCGGCTGGGCCTGCATCTTCGGAACCTGGATGCACAGCGTGCCGTTCCGGTAGCTGGCGTGGATGTCGGACTCCTTCACGTCCTCGCCAACGTAGAAGCTCACGCGAGCAGGAGCCCATGTAGCGTTCGCGACGCAGCCACTTGCCCGAATCGGACGCGCAAGCACACTTGCTGTCGGAAGCCTCGTCCTCAGCGGCCGGAGCCTTGTCCTCATGCTCGCTGCAACGCGAGGCGGACACGGTCAGATAGCCGTTGTTGAGCTCAAGGTTGATATCTTCCTTCTTAAAGCCAGGCATATCGATGTCGACGTCGTAACCCTTGTCGGTCTCGCGCACATCGGTAGTCATCATGTTGGCGGGCATTACGGCACTCATCGTGTTGTCCGTGTTGCGCCAACCCTCGAAGAACGGATCGTCGAACAGATCGGAGAACATCGTGTCATTCATCAAAGCCGGAACATTGCCATAATCGGTACTCCTTGATTAGGAGAGAATCGGCTTGGCTGCCGGCCGCCAACCCGTATCGCGGGGCTAGCAGCGGTTATCGTGGCCGGTTCCGGAACCCTCCCGGGCTCTCAACCTTTAACCTTCACTTCATCCAATTCCCGAGCGCGGCAATCATTCCGGGATTATGCCCACAGAGAAATTGCGGCGGGAATGGCTGCCGGTAAAGCCGGCCGAGCCGAGCGCCGTGACCACCCTCAGCCAGTCTTACGGCTGCCAGCTCCCGCCAGCGGGAGCATATATACGCACACCAGTAGGCGTACTCATATACCTCTGCCAACGGGAGCATGGTTGCACGTTCCCGCAAACTCCGCCAACGGGAGCATGCTGGCGCGCGAACGGCTCACATCTGCTGGGCGTTTTCGAGCAAGGCGTTTTTGAGGTCGGACTCGATTTGGCGCATCTTGACCTGGGCGGCCTCGCGGTTGGCCTCGCCTTCCTTCTGGATCTGCACGGTCTCCTTCAGGGTGGCGATGAGTTCGGCGTTGATCTTCTCCAGCGTGTCAATTTCCACCACGGAACGCTGGTTGGCCTTTTCCGCGTCCACTGCACCCTTGTGCAGGGCGGCCGCGTTACGCGCCAGCAGCTTGTTGGTCACATCGTCGGCCTTGTTCTGCAGGTCGAGAACCTTGCGCTGGTTGGACAGGCCCAGCGCGATCACCATCTGACTCTTCCACACCGGAATCGTGGTGGAGATGGTGGTGTCGATCTTGTCCACGATGGTCTGGTCCGCGTTCTGGATGATTTTGATCTGCGGCGCGGTCTGCAAGGTAACCACGCTGATGCGGTCGAGGTCGTCGAGTCGCTTGGCAAAACGGTCGAGCTTGGACTTGAAGTTCTTCAGCACTTGCGCCTGCATGGCGTCGCCACTGGCGGCGGCCTCGGCCTCCAGCGCTGGCAGCTGGTTGGCGTTGAAGTCGGCGAGCGCCTTCTTGCCGGCCAGTACGGTCATTTTCAGCTCGCGGTATTGCTGGGCGTTCTGCGTGTACATCGTGTCGTACATGGAGATGTCGGCCACGAGTTTGGCTTGCGCGGATTGGAGGGTGGTGATGAGGTGTTGCATGGCATCGTTGTTGGGCAGTTCGGATACGGCCGGGATCTGGTCGAGCGTGCCGGCCACGCCGAATCGGCTGATCGAATCGGTGCCGGCGAAGTTGGCCGCGCGGAAGCCATGGCGCTCCCACGCCAGCTTCTGCACCGCCGGTGTTTTCAACAGGTTCAGCAGTGTGCCGCCTTTTCTCGTCCAAGGCCATCAGCGTGTGGGTGCTCCACACGGTCGGCGTCGGGTAGACGATGACCACGTCGTCCTTGATCTGCTTGAACGCATCCGGCTGGTTCACGGCCAAATCAAGCAGCTGCGATTCGTAGCCCACCATCATCGGCTTGGAGCCCACGCCCAAGGTCAGGAACTGGTTGAACGAATCCTCGGAAGAGGTCTCCATCCAGCCGGATTTGGCGAAGATGGAGGCGATGGTCTTGCCGTCGCGCGCCACCGAATCGACCATGACCGGCTGCCCGCCGTTGAGCACCGTGGCAAGAAGCGCCGCGTATTCGTTGCCTGAGTTCGACTTCACCGGATCGGTCGAGTCGATGCGGAACTGCCCGTAGCCTGCCGTGTATCCGACGTCGGCCATGTTGTGTTGGCGACCATCGCGTCCACGGCTTTGGCCATATCCATGTGGTACGCGCCAGAATCGTCCTTGGTCACAAGTCCGCCGTTCACGAGCCCGTCCGCCACGGCCTTGTGCGTGTATAGCACAATCGGTGAGTTGAAGACGATGTCGCTTTGGGGGGGGCCTTGACGCCTTTCGCATTGCCGTATTCGACGGCCGCGCGCGAGGAGGGGAACAGGTAATCCATGCCTTTCCGGTCCGCATCCATCATGGCCAGCGATCCGGCCTTGCGATAGTCGATGGCAATGCCTTGCTTGGCGGCGAGCGCCTTGAACTTGGCGTCATCGAACAGGCCGATTTTCTCGCCGCCCAGGTAGCCGGTGATGCTCACCTGTTCGGTCGGTTCGGCCGGCGCTGGCTGCGATTGCCGCCACACCAGCGTGCCGCAGACCACGCCCACTACCGCAAGCAGGGCGATCAGTCCGATGATTTTTGATTTGGAGAGTTTCATTGTGCGTCCGTTTTCTGGTCCGACTGGTGAGCCGGGCCACCAGATGGAGTCTGACTGGGCGCATGCCGTCCTTCATCAGCAGCCGAGGAAGGCACAGGCGAAGGTGCGACGTCGTCGTATCCATCCATGCGGGCCAACCGTTGGATGGCGTCGGAGTCGGCCGTAATGCCCAACGTCTTGGCGCTTACCGCCCGGCTGAGTTCGCCGGCGGCGGTCTGTTCGAGCACTTGCAGCGCCTCGATGGTTTCGATTCGTACCGTGGCTATCTGATCGCGTGCGCCGGAACTTTCCACGTCCACGTAGGAGCGCAACAGTTTCTCGGTCTGCTCGCCGTACACGGTGATGTAGTGGCGCAACGTCGGGTAGGCGGAGGTGTCTCGGGTCACGTATTGCACTAAATCTTTGGTAGCGGCGATGAAGTCGTTGGCTTCGGCTTTGACGGCTGGGTCACGTACTTGCTTGGTGAGCATGGCGATCGAGTTGAGTCGAGCGTTCGCCGCGTCGATCGTATCGGCGGTCTTCTGACCGTTGGGCAAGGCGGAAACCAGCATTTTGCCGATGCGTCGCTCCGGCTCGGTGAGCGTGGAGGCGGCGATATACCCAAGTGCGGCCAGTACCACGGCCACGATCAGGCCGGGCACTCCGCCGCCGACCAGTCCGAAACCGAGCCCGGCGAGCAGCAGTCCGACAACGAATCCACAGATTACCTGGAGCATCAGTTGAAGCCCTTGACTTGGCGGAAGACGGCGGCGAGGTCGCCGGAGCGGCCGTCGAATACCTTGGCGTTGCTCCAGGGTGGCGAGAGACTTCAGCTGGCTGGGATCGGCATCGCCGAAGCATGATGGAGAAGATCGGCAGATCACGGCCGCGCGACTTATAGGCGCTTTCGAATTCATCCTGATGATCGGAGTTGGAGCGGCCGTCGGTCATGAGCACGATGGCGGTGGTGTATTGCGAGGCTTCCGACTCGCTGGGCAGCTCGTCGAGCGCGCTCAGCAGGCCTTCATAGATATCGGTGCCGCCGCTGGCATCGGTGGCATCGGCCTCATGCAGCAGGTCGCTGGTGCTTGTGCCAGTGGCCTTGACCGGGCGGTGGGCCTCGGTTTCAAACGGGATGAGAATGTTCACGTCGCCGCTGGCGGGCTCGATGTACGACTTCTTGGCCTGGTCCGGGTCGAGCGCCGCGTTCAGGCCTTTGACCACGCCGTTCTTGCCCTCTCCAGACATCGAACCGGAGTAATCGACCACCCAAATGGTCCAGCTGGGTTTCCTGAGCGCGGTCTGGTAGACGTTGAGCGCGCTGTCGATCACCGTGGCGGAGGTCATGGAGAACGTGAGTTTGCCGTCGCTGACCGCGGCGAGGATGTCCGCGGTGGAGACGGGCTTGGTGGCGCCGGTGTCGTCAGCCCAGCCGAGTTTGACGGCCTTGGATTTGGCGATGCCGAACACGATCGGCGTGGTGGAGGTGCTGGCCGCGTCTTTGACGATGTGCTTGGTGTCTCCCATCGAAATCCACATCGAGGAGGCAGGCCAGACGGCGTCGTGATCCTGGCCGCCGGCCTTGAGCGCGTTCATAATCTCCAGCGAACCCATGTAGTGCATCGTCACGGCTACGTTGGATTGGTCGGCCGCTTTCTGGATGGCGACGGCGACTTCCTTGTTTTCGGAGCCGGAGGCAATGCTCAGGGTGGCAGTCGGTTTGCCGCCGGACGGCTGGAAGGTCTGCGTGGTGGCGGACGTGCCGTTGCCGTCCGCTGTGCCGTCATCGGAATTATTGAACGCCGTGCAACCGGTCAACGCGAGCACGCCGGCACATACCGCGGCCGCAACCGCGGCGGCGGAGAGAAGACATTATGCCCATAATTCCATGGCTCTCCCGCCATCTAAAGCGGGTCGGGCCACAAGGTGACCGCACGGTGAACAATGGGTGAAGAGCTACATCAGTACGCGGCGCAGGCAATCATGGGGTCGTCGTAGAAGCCGAGGATCTTTTCGAGGTAGGGCTTGTAAGTGCTGTTGGGCATGGAGAAGATTTCGTGGCGCGATTCGGGGAAGCGCACGATGTTCGCCTCGCCGCCGCCGTCCTTGACCAGTTGGACGAAGTGATTCTGCGGCTTATTGAGTACCCAGATGTCGCGTCCGGACTGGAAGAGCAGCACCGGCGTCTCCACTTCGGCGCAGGCGGACGGATTCAGTATGGCCCGGTTGAGCTTCAACGCTTGGCGCACCCATTCGAACGCCGCGCAGTAGGTCTGGTATTCGCTATTCTCGCAACGCAGCTTGAAGTACCAGCGTTCACGCGCTTCGGAAGCGCCCTCGTTGCCTTCCATCGAGAATTCCGGCGTGAAGCCCGACTGCCCGAACACGCGCTTCTTGCCGAAGCCGAGTCCGCACAGCGCGCCGACCAGCACACGGGCCACGCCCAGCGGCATGCCGGTGGCGGGGGCGATCATCGGGGCAGAGAGCACCGCTTTGTCGAACAGGGTGGGGTATCGCTCCAACACGGCCGCGCCGATGCCGCCGCCCATCGAATGGCAGAACAGGTTCAGCGGCATGCCGGCCGCGTACTGCTGGCCGATGGTTTCGGCGAAGCCGGCCAGATCGGCCACGTAGCGCTGCCAGTCATCAATCCACACCATGCAGCGGTTGTCCACGTCGCGCGCGGACTTGCCGTGGCCGCGATGCTCGAGTACACACACCGAGTAGCCGGCAAGCAGGAAGTACCAGACGAGCTCGTCGTACTTTTCGGCGAACTCGGTGAAGCCGTGGCTGATGACGATGGCCCCGCGGAAGGTGGCGGTGGCGCCTTGCTCGCGAATCGCGTCGAATTTGGCGGAGTCGTAGCACAGGTAGTGCAGCTGGCCCGAGCGGCCGCCGGTGTCCATAATGCCGGACAGCGGCTCGATCCCGGCCGAACGTTCGGCGGCGGACGGATCGAACCAGCCCTCCTCGCAGCATTGTTCGAGCGCGGGCAGCACCACGTCGGTCATCGTTTCGGCGTACTTGTTTTCGTCGATCATCGTCACCTGCATGGCTCCCATCTTAGGACAAGCCTCACGCCCACACCTCGCACCCACACCACGACACATTCCCGGGAATGCGTCGCAAGCCTGCGCGCCACTGACCGCACAGGCGCGTAGGTTGTGAGGTATGAGCGAAACCAATGATGTCAATGACGCAATCAAGCATTTCCCACGCCTCCGGGCGCGCACGCTGCGCTTCGGCTGCGGCGCACCGCGCTCCGCACAGACCGTGGGCGACGGCTCGCGGGCCCTGTTCCTGCGCTCCGACGGCCCCGAGGATCTGGTGACCGCACTGTGGCTGAGCTGGTTCGACGAGTCCGGCGAACACCATGAGACCAAGCTGGCCGATCCGCGCGAACTGCTGGGCGCAACCGCCGACAGCGAGGACGTGCCGGCCGAGGAGAAGGCCCGCCGCGAGCGTGCGCGCGAAGGCGGCACCGGCATCGTCGGATACTCCGCAGATGACGACGGCAATCGCATCGTGTTCACCATCAACGGCCGCCTGTTCCTGACCGACATCGATTGGAATGACGAGACCGGCGCACCCGAGCCGCACACCCGTGAACTGGCCGGCGAATGGCTCGATGAGGACCCGGCGATGTACACGCCGGTGCTGAACCCGCGCATCGCCCCGGATGGCGAACATGTGCTGTACACCACGGGCAGCTACCTGATGCTGGTCGATATCGGCGGCGAGCTAGGTGACCGCATCACCGCGGTCTACGGCGTGAGCGTGGAGGATGAGGACGGCAATCCGGCCGAAAACACGTGGAAAATCGGTCTGGCCGAGTTCGTGGCCGGCGAAGAAATGGACCGGTACGACGGTTTCTGGTGGGCCCCGGATTCGCAGCATGTGCTGTTCGAGTCTTTCGACACCGCCGACGAGCCGACCTGGTACATCAGCGATCCGGCCGACCCCGAGAAGCCGGACGCCGGCCGCCGCTACCCGCGCGCGCTGACCCGCAACGCCGACGTGTACCTGACCGTGATCACGCTGGCGTTCGATGAGAACGACCGGTACGCGGGCATCACCGGCAACGCCGATGTGGATTGGGATCGCGAGGCGTACGAGTATGTGGCCGCCGTGAACTGGCGTCGCGGCCACGATCCGCTGGTGCTGGTGCAGAACCGCCGCCAGACCCGCGATCAGGTGCTTGAGGTGGCGGTCGAGGCGGATGGGGCCGCGCTGGGTGCCACGCGCGTGCTTGAGGAGCACGCGAACGAGCAGTGGATCGACCTGGTTCACGGCACGCCCGCCTACACGCCGGATGGTCGTCTGGTGTGCTCGCTCAACGATATGGCCACGGACACCAACCGTCTGACAATGGACGGCCGCCCGTTCACGCCGGCTGGCTGGAACGTGCGCACGGTGCTCGCCGTGACCGACGAGGATGTGCTGGCCGTGGTGCAGCGCGCGCCCGAAATCGCGCCTGAGGTGCCGGACGCTTGGGCCGATGCGGCCGCCACCGAGTCCGTATTCGGCGACCACGACGCCCGCAGTTTCGACGTGGTGAGTATCGATTACAACGGCACGATCACGCCGGTCACGACCGATTCCGGCCAGTGGACCGCCTCGCGCGGCGAGCGCGGCATCGTGGTCTCCGGCCGCGATATGCGTTCCGCCCGCGCCCAGATGCGGCATATTCTGGGAGAACAGAGCGCCACTATCGCGTCCACGGCGGCCGAACCCGGCTTTACACCGAACGTCACGTTTACGCGACTGGGCGAGCACCAGCTGTACACGGCGATCATCGCGCCGAGCCCGGAAAGCCCGTACGCGCACGCCGAGAAGCTGCCGGTGCTGATGAAGCCGTACGGCGGGCCCGGCTTCCAGCAGGTCATCGCCTCGCAGTCCTTCTACTGGGAGGGCCAGTGGTGGGCCGACCAAGGCTTCCTGGTGGTCACGGCAGACGGCCGTGGCACCACCGGCCGCGGCCCGGCATGGGACCGCGAGATCTTCGAGGATATGAAGGACGTAACGCTGGCCGATCAGGTCGAGGCCGTCAACGCCCTGCCCGAGGCCGTCGCCCGGCTCAACGCCGATGTGGAATCACGTGCGGCACAGCCGGCTGCGGGCGATCAGGCAGACGCCGAGAACCACCCACCGGCGCTTCGCGCCACCTCCCGCCAGCGGGAGGCGATTCCCATGCCGGACCTCGACAAGGTGTGCATGATCGGCTGGTCGTACGGCGGCTTCCTGTCCGCACTGGCCGTGCTGACGCCGCGACGTGTCAGGCGCGCGCGCGCCCCGCCCACCGACTGGACGCTGTACGACACGCACTACACCGAGCGCTATCTGGGCCTCGACCCGGATGTCTACTACCGAAACGGCATCGTGCAGGACGCACCGAAACTCGAGCGCCCGCTTATGCTGATCCACGGTTTCGCCGACGACAACGTCACCATCGCCCACAGCCTGCGCCTCTCGCAAGCCCTGATGGCGGCGGGTCGCCCGCACACCTTCCTGCCGTTGACGGGCATCACCCATATGACCAATGACGAGACCGTGGCCGAAAACCTGCTCACCCTCCAGCGCGATTTCCTGCGCGACGCGCTGGCCTGACAAATCGATAACACGCGCATCCCACCCGAGGTGCTCCACCGGTAAAGCACCTCGGGTGGTGCGCCGCACCCATTTCCGCCCTGAATTTTTGGATATTTTGCACTCATCGTCACGTGAAAGACCGGTTTTTTGTCTCATATTCCCATCACCGCGTAGGATGGGTGAAGATTAGAAAGGGAGGACTATGAGCGTTCTCGACCGTTTTGAAAAAAGCGTGGAGGGTGCAGTCAACGGAGTATTCGCCAAGTTTGGCTCCAAAGACCTGCAGCCTGTCGATCTTTCCAGCGCCTTGGAGCGCGAGATTGACGCCGAGGCCATGCCCGTGGGCCGTGACCGCACGGTGGCCCCGAATGAATACCGTTTCAAGCTCAGTACTCCTGACTTCGACCGTATCGAGGCATGGGGTAGCGAGACCCTGGCCAACGAACTGGCCGATAACCTCACCGAGTACGCGAAGAGCCAGCATTACGCCTTCGTGGGCCCGGTGATCGTGATCTTCGAGGAAGACCTTGACCTGTCCAAGGGCAACTTCAACCTCACCTCCGAATCCGTGCAGGGCAATGCCGTGCCGGTCACCACCGATGCGCAGACCGAGGATAGCCCGGTGCTCGAGGTGAACGGCAACCAGTACCTGCTCACCAAAGACAAGACGGTAATCGGCCGCGGTTCCGGTTGCGATATCGTCATCGACGATCCGGGCATCTCCCGCAAGCACCTGGAAATCGACATCACGGATAACGGCGTGATCGCCCGCGACCTGGGTTCGACCAACGGCACGTACGTGGAGGGCCACCAAGTGCCCGCCGCCACGCTGCTCGACGGCAACACGATCACCATCGGCCGAACCCGCATCCTGTACTGGGCCTCCTCGCAGGAGCAGGAGTAATCAGCCCCAACCTGGAGAGCCGCCTTTTATGCTCACTGAATTAACGTTTGCGATCCTCAAGTACGGGTTTCTCGTACTGCTTTGGATCTTCGTGGCCTGTACGGTACGTTCGCTGTACAGGGATATCGAAACGCTCAGCCCGCGCAAGTCGCGGGCTCATCGTCGTAAGGAGCGTGCCGCGCGCAAGGCCGTCGAATCGCCTGCGCCCGTAGCCGCCGCAGCCCCTTCGGCAAGCGCCGCAACCAATGCCAAACCAACTCTGCTGGTCATTATCGATGGCCCCCTTGCCGGTAGTTCCGTCCCTCTGGCCGGCAACACCATCACACTTGGCCGTTCCGCTTCGAACACCGTGGTGCTGGATGATGAATTCGTTTCCTCCCACCATGCGCGCGTCTACACCGATCCCGCCACCGGCCGTTGGGCCATCGAGGATCTGGGATCCACCAACGGCACCGTCGTCAATCATCAGCGTCTGAACGCGCCGATGATTCTTGGCGCGCGCGTGCCTGTGCGCATCGGTGCGACCACCTTCGAATTGAGGTGACGTTTTTGCCGACTTCCACCGCTTCGCAACAATTGTTCATGTATTCCACCGTCGTCTCCGACGTGGGCACCGTGCGTTCCAACAACCAGGATTCCGCGTTCGCCGGCGAGCATCTCATCGCCATCTGCGACGGCATGGGCGGGCATGCCGGCGGCGACACCGCCTCCACCATCGCCATCCGGTCGCTGGCGCACATCGAACAGGACAATGTTGACGGCGACGTGCAGGTCGTCTCCCATATGATGGCGACTTCCGTCATGGCCGCGCACGACGCGATCGTCGGCAAAGCCAAACGTGAGCGTCGTCTTGCCGGCATGGGCACCACCGTCACGTCCGTGGCGCTGGTCGCCGGCTGCTGGGTATTGGCGCATATCGGCGATTCCCGCGCGTATCTGCTGCACGACGGCCATCTGGTCCGCATGACCAGCGACCACAGCTACGTGCAGCATCTCATCGACACCGGCCGTATCAGCGAGGCCGAGGCGCGCAACCATCCGCAACGCAATGTGGTGATGCGCGTGCTGGGCGATTTCGACATCGATTCGCACCCTGACATCGCCATCCGCAAGGCGCATCCGGGCGACCGTTGGCTGCTGTGCTCCGACGGCCTGTGCGGCGTGCTGGAAGATTCCACGCTTGAAGAAGTGCTGTCCACCTGCGCCGATCAGGAGGAGTGCGCGCAGCGGCTCGTATCGATGGCGTTGCGTGCGGGCAGCACCGACAACGTCACCGCGGTGATCGCCGACGCGACGCTCGCGCTCGACGCGGACGCGTTCGACCTGCCGCATCAGACGCCGCTGGTCGGCGGCGCGGCCAGCGCAAGCTTGGAAACCATCGCGGACATCGTCAACGAACCGGTCGCTTCCGCCCCGCCTCTGCTCGAAGGCAAGCAGTCGCCGGCGGCGCGTGCCGCGGCCCTGCGCAGCGGCAAGGATCCCAACGAGGAGCCGAAACAGCCGGAACAGCGCGTCGCGCAGCCATCGTCGGTCCGCGAAGACAATGGCGACCGTGTCAATACCGATACCGGGGAAATTCCGATTGTGCAGAAGCGCAACGGGCGTATTTGCCGCCGATCCGAACGACTCCGGAACGTCGCCAAAGGGCGATTTCGCAACGAACATATCGAGGAACGTAAGACGAAACGGTCGCGCAAATTCCGCAACCGCATCATCACCATACTCATCATCATTCTGGTGCTGCTTGGCGTTGCCGGCGTGGGCGTGGGCACCTACCGTTGGAGCCAAACCAAGTACTACATCGGCGACAACAACGGCAAAGTGGCGATTTTCCAAGGCGTGCCGACGAGCATCTTCGGTGCCAAACTGTCACATGCCGTCACCGACACCAATATGAAGACCAGCGATCTGCCGCCAAGCTGGCGCGAACAGCTTGACCAGGGCATCTCCTTCGACACGTACGGCGAAGCGAAAAGCCATACCCGTCTGATCAAAAAGCAGCTGAACGATGCGAAGCGCAAGCAAGAGGCGAGGCAGCAGGAGAAGGCCGAAGCCGAGCAGAAGGCGAAGGACGAAGCAGCCGCCAAGCAGAAGCAGCAGGACGAAGCGGCGAAAAAGGCCGCCGATCAGGCCGCGCAGACCAACAAGTCGGACGGTGACAAGTCATGATCGCAACACGCTTGAGACAGCTTGGCATGCTGCTGTTCAGCATGCTGCTGTGCGCGGTGGCGTTCTTCCAGATGTTTGAACGCACCACGAACGGCTTCCCGCAAAACTATGTGTGGATGCTCGCGTTCGTAAGCGCGCTGTTCCTGACCGCCTGGGGTCTGCTGCTGCGATTCCAGCCGCACGCCGACCAATCGGTCATGTGCTGCGTGCTGGTATTGACGGGCATCGGCGTCACGATGATCGCACGCCTCGACCAAGACACCAAAACCACAGTGGCGTTCCGACAGTTGCTTTGGTTGGCGATCGCACTGGTGTTTGCCAACCTGCTGGTGGTGTTCATGAGGGATTACCGCGTATTGCGGCGATTCTCGTACGTCAGCATGGTGATCGGCATCGTGCTGTTGCTGTCGCCAATGCTGCCGGTGGTCGGTTCCGAACAGTACGGCGCACGCATCTGGGTGAAGATTCCCGGCTTGGGATCGTTCCAGCCGAGCGAATTCGCCAAACTGTTCCTGGCGTTCTTCTTCGCTTCGTATCTGTTCGACCATCGCGACCAGCTTGCCGTCGGCGGAAAGAAGATTCTCGGCATCCAACTGCCACGCATCAAGGATATGGGACCGATCATCGTGGTGTGGATCGTCTCCATGGGCGTTCTGGTCCTGCAGCATGATCTGGGCACGTCACTGATGTTCTTCGCCATGTTCGTGTCCATGCTGTACGTGGCCACCGGGCGTAAAAGCTGGATCGTCATCGGATTCATCGCCTTCGCCGCCGGCGCGGTGGCGGCGGCAAGCATCTTCAGCCACGTCGGCTCGCGTGTGGACGCCTGGCTCCACCCGTTCTCCGCGGCTCAATACAACAAGGAATACGGCGGCTCATACCAGCTCGTCACCGGCATTTTCGGCTTGGCTTCCGGCGGTCTGATGGGCACCGGCCTCGGTCAGGGCCACCCGTCGATCACCCCGATCGCAAATTCCGACTACATTTACGCGGCATTGGGCGAGGAGCTGGGATTGACCGGCCTGATGGCCATTCTCATGCTGTATCTGCTGATCATCGCAGCCGGCATGATCACCGCGGTGAAAATCAAGGACGGCTTCGGCAAGCTGCTTGCGTCCGGCTTGGTGTTCACCATGGCCTTCCAGGTGTTCACCGTGGTCGGCGGTATCACGCTGGTCATTCCGCTGACCGGTCTGACGCTTCCCTACATGGCGGCCGGCGGTTCGTCGCTGATCGCAAACTACATGCTGGCCGCGCTGCTGATCGTCATCTCCAATTCCGCGAACAGGCCGGAATCCGAGATCGACAGCGACACATTCCAGCAGGAAGCCGTCAGGGTGTTGCGCGAACGCGAGCGGAACCGTCGTACCGAAATCGCCGGCAATACGCGTTCGGGTGCGGCGAAGGCTTCGGCCATCCCGGCCGTGCGGGCAAGCCATGCGGGCGCAGCCGGACAAGCAGGTCATGCCGTGCCCGCCAATCAAACCAGCCAAGCCGGCCAGACCGATCAATCCAATCCGACGATTCCGATAACCGGAGTCCTGCCGACGATCGACCAGCAAGGAGCATCGCATGAATAAGTCGCTCCGCCAGCTGTTCACCATCGTGGTGGCCTTGTTCGTCATTCTGGGCATGTCCACCACCATCATCATGGCCATCCGAGCCAACCAGCTCACCAACGACGCACGTAACGTCCGCGCGCTGTACCACGAATACGGCGCACCGCGCGGGTCCATTCTCGCCGCGGACGGATCGGTCATCGCAAAATCCGATCCTTCCAACGATTCGTTCTCGTACCAGCGTTCCTATTCCGCCGGCGAACTGTATGCGCCGGTCACCGGATTCTTCTCCATCAGCCAGCGTGGCTGGAGCGGCGTCGAAGCGTCCCGCAGCTCGCTGCTGTCGGGCCAGTCGGAGCAGCTGCTCTGGCAGCGGTTCAAGTCGCTGTTCACCGGGCAGGAGAACAAGGGCGCCAATATCGAAACGTCCATCAATCCGAAGATTCAGCAGGCCGCATACAACAGCCTCGGCAGCACGGATGGCGCCGCAGTGGCCATCGAGCCGAAAACCGGCCGTATCCTCGCCATGGTCAGCACGCCCAGCTACGACCCGAACCAGCTGGCCAGCCATGACATGAGCCAGGCGAACAGCAACTACGGCGTGCTGTCCCAGGACGCCACCAATCCGATGCTCAACCGAGCCACTTCGCAGCTGTATCCTCCGGGGTCCACGTTCAAAACGGTGGTGGCCGCCGCGGCTTTGGAAACCGGCCAATACCAGCCGGATACGCAGATTCCGGCAGGAGCAAGCTACACGCTTCCCGGCACCGTCACGCAACTGACCAACGCCGTACCGCAGGCCGACGGCGCTGACGGCAAGATCTCCATGGAGGACGCGCTGGCATATTCGTCGAACACCGCGTTCGCCCAGTTGGGCGTGTCGTTGGGCGACAACGCCGTCTCGTCCATGGCCAAGAAACTTGGTTTTGACAGCCCGATCACCGTGGACGGTTCCGATTACACCGGAACCCCGTGGGTGTCGGTCACGTCGAAGTTCCCCACCGACATCAACGACGACAAGCTCGCATTGGCGTCTATCGGCCAGGGAGACACCGTGGTGACACCGTTGCAGAATGCTATGGTGGCCGCCGCCATAGCCAATGACGGCAAGCTTATGCAGCCCACGCTGGTCGACCGCGTGCGTTCCGCCGACTTGTCGGTCATTTCGCAGACCAAGCCCACGGTCATGTCCCATGCGTTCAGTGCGGATACGGCCAACAAGCTCACCCAGATGATGGAGGCCGTGGTCACCAAGGAGAACACGAATCTGGCCATCAACGGCGTGCAGGTGGCCGTCAAGACGGGTACCGCGCAGATTGGAAACGGCAATACGTCCATCGACGGCTGGGTGATCGGATTCGCACCGGCGGACGATCCGAAGATCGCGGTGGCGGTCGTGGTGCATAACGTGGACCTGTACGGCTCGTTCGCGGCAGGACCGATTATGAAAGCAATGATGCAGGAGGCGCTGGCAGAATGAAACTGGTTGAAGGACAGCTCATCCACCGACGCTACAGGTTGGATTCCCGCCTGGCCCAAGGTGGTATGGGTGAAGTGTGGAAAGGCTATGACATCCAACTTGGACGTCCGGTGGCCATCAAGGCGCTACGTGGCGATTTGGGCGTCACCCAGGAGGCCAAACTGCTTCGTCTGCGCGCGGAAGCCCATAATTCCGCCAATCTTGCGCATCCGAACATCGCTGCGCTGTTCGAATATTACGAGCATGACGGCATCGGATTCCTCATCATGGAATACGTGCCGAGCAAGTCGCTTGCAGACCTGTACCACGAGCAGAACGGCCCGATGGACCCGATCAAGCTGCTGCCGATTCTCATTCAGACCGCACGCGGCCTGTTCGTCGCGCATTCCCATGGCGTGATCCACCGTGACGTGAAGCCGGCGAACATCATGGTGTCCGATTCCGGCGAGGTGAAGATCACCGACTTCGGCGTCTCCTACTCCACCAACCAGGAGCAGATCACGCAGGACGGCATGGTCGTGGGCACCGCGCAGTACATTTCCCCGGAGCAGGCGCAGGGCAAGCATGCCACGCCGCAATCCGATATCTATTCGCTTGGCGTCGTCGCCTATGAGGGCCTGTGCGGACACCGTCCGTTCACGGGCGCCACACCGGTCGACATCGCCGCAGCACATGTCAATAATCCGGTTCCGCCGCTGCCCGACACCGTCGATGTGCAGTTGCGTGAATTCGTCATGTCGATGTTGGCCAAGGACCCGCTGGACCGTCCGAAGGACGCGCTGGTGGTGTCACGCACCCTGTCCCGCATCGAACGCCGTCTGCTCGACCAGCAGACGCAGCTGGCCGACACGATGGTCGTCTCTTCGGGAGGAAGGCTTCCCCGACGTGTGGTCAGCAAACCCCATATCTCCGTGAGCAATGATTGGAAGGAACAGGGATGAACATCAACATGCCTACCTCTCTGGCCGGGGGCCGTTATCAGCTCGGCCAACTCGTCGGCCGTGGCGGCATGGCCGAAGTGCATGTGGCGACCGACACGCGTCTGGGGCGTACCGTCGCCGTCAAGATCATGCGCGCCGATTTCGCCACTGACAGCATCTTCCTTGAGCGTTTCCGCCGTGAAGCCCATTCCGTCGCGCAGATGAACAACCCGAACATCGTGAACATCTACGATTCGGGCGAGGAAACCGTCACCACGGAAACCGGCGAGATCGAGCATCTGCCGTATCTGGTGATGGAGTACGTCAAGGGTCAGACCCTGCGTGACATCCTCAAGGTGAATGGCGCGCTGAGCCAGCGCGACGCCGAACAGGTGATGATGGGCGTGCTCAACGCGCTCGAATACTCGCACCGCATGGGCATCATCCACCGCGACATCAAGCCCGGCAACATCATGATTTCCGAGCAGGGCGTGGTCAAGGTCATGGACTTCGGCATCGCCCGCGCGATCGACGATTCCGCGGCCACGATGACGCAGTCGCAGGGTGTGGTCGGCACCGCGCAGTATCTGTCTCCCGAGCAGGCACGCGGCGAAAGCGTCGACATGCGTTCCGACCTGTATTCCGCAGGTTGCGTGCTGTATGAAATGCTTACCGGAAGGCCGCCGTTTACGGCGATTCCGCGGTTGCGATCGCCTACCAGCATGTTTCGGAGGTCGCCACTCCCCCAAGTTCGGTCGTTCCCGGCTTGCCGAAGATGTGGGATTCGATTTGCGCGAAGGCGATGGCGAAGGATCGTCAGAACCGTTACGCCACGGCTTCCGAATTCAAGAACGATTTGCTGACGTTCATGAACGGCGGCGTGCCGATGGCGGCCGCGTTCAATCCGTTGACCGATCTGACCAATATGAAGGCACGCAAGCAGGCCGAAATGGACGCGAACACCGTGGCCATGACTCCTGCCGGTGAAACCGCCGCGACGCAGGCGTTCAATCCCGTTACGGGCCCAGTTCGAGGCCGTGCCGAACCCACAGAACGGCGTATCCACAAAAACCCGCGCGGAACAGCGTGCCGAGGCCGCTAAGGCGCGTAAGAAGAAGCAGATCATCATCGGCTCCGTGGTGGGCGGTCTGGTGGCGCTGCTGGTCATTCTGGGTGTGTTCTTCATGCTGAACAAGAGCGACTCCACCGCCGACATGGTGGAAGTTCCTGAGTTCACCGCCACGGCGAATATTTCCGAGGCACGCGTCGAAGAGCAGCTCGCGGCCAAGGGTCTGAAGCTCGATGCCCGAGAGGATTCCGATTCAAGCGAGCCGAAGGGCACCATCACCAAGCAGAATCCGGCGGGCGGCAAGAAGGTCGCCAAGGGCTCCACGGTTTCCGTGTGGTTCTCCACCGGCCCTCAGTCGGTCGCCGTTCCGGATGTGTCGAACAAGAGCCAGGATGACGCGAAATCCATTCTTGAGGCCGCCGGCTTCAAGGTGGGTAACGTGCGCACGGTCGACAATGCCTCCATCGAAAAAGACAAGGTGGTAAGCACGGATCCTGCCGCCAATTCGAAGCAGACCAAGGGCACGATCATCACGCTGTACATTTCGTCCGGCATGACCAAGATTCCCGACAATCTGATCGGACAGCCGAAAGACACGGTTATCGAGCAGCTGAAGCAGGCCGGTCTGACGCAGATCACCATCGAAAGCGAATATTCCGATTCCATCGCTTCCGGCGCTGTGACCCGCGTCGATCCGGGTGTCGGAAGCACGGTTGAGGCTGGTACCGCGGTCACGATTTGGGTGTCCACCGGCAAGCAGCAGATCAGCGTGCCCAGCGTGGTCGGCATGAGCTATACGAATGCCAAGAGCCTGCTGGAAAGCTACGGCTTCCAGGTCACGGTTTCCGGTCCGGAGGATGGCACCGTCACGGACATGTCTCCAACCGCCGGCACCCAGTCCGACAGCGGAGCCACGATCACGTTGACCACCAAATCCTCCAGCACCAACAATGAAGGCAACCCCGGAGGTAACACCGACGGAAATAACAACGGCGGCAACACCGGCGGAAGCACCAGTGGAGGCACCACTAACTGATCGATCACCACAACCGCGATAACCGCCATAATTCACGATGAAGGCCCGACTGGAAATCCCCAGCCGGGCCTTCATCATTGCGATTGCGTTTTACGAAACTCACGTTTTCGTGTCTTCAGGCCGCGACCTTCGGCTGCAATCCCTTGGAACGTTCCACGGCGTTCTCCTGGCCGCACACCTTCAGCCAGTTCGCAAGCAGACGGTAGCCGTCCTGCGTCATCACGGATTCGGGGTGGAACTGCACCGCATACATCGGCTTGCTGCAATGCTTGATGCCCTGCACGATGTGGTCGACCTGCGTCCACGCGGTCACCACCAGCTCTTCCGGCACGGAATCGGGCTCCACGGCCAGCGAATGGTAGCGAGTGGCGGTCATCGGATTGGCGACGCCTTCGAAGATCTCATCGTCGATATGCTCCACCAAGCTGGTTTTGCCGTGCATGATGGTCGGCGCGTGGCTCACGGTGGCACCGAACACTTCGGCGAGCGCCTGCATGCCGAGGCACACGCCGAACATGGGCTTGGACTGCTCCGCGCACAGGCGAATCATGCCTTCGCTGGCACCGGAATCGGCCGGAGCGCCGGGGCCGGGAGAAATCAGCACGCCGTCGTATTCGTCGATCACATCGGCTTCGCCCGGATCGATCGCATCGTTGCGCACCACCGTCACCGCGGCACCCAACGTCTTCAAATAGCCGACAATCGTGTACACGAACGAATCGTAGTTGTCCACGACCAAAATGCGTGCGGAATCGGTCATCATGCTCCTATCAACGTCGGAATGTCGGCGTTCGAATGCTTCGAATACTTACGTTGCGCGAATATTTGCGTTTGCATAGCAGTGTACGTGCGCAACATGTCGTGACGCGGCGCGCGTCTCACGCAGCAATCGCAGCAATCGTGATAATCGCAGATCGCAGCAATCGCTTTCACGTCTGCCAGCAAAACTGCCAGCAGACCGCCGGAAGGCACCTGAATACAGCTTTATATGGCCGTGTAATTCGACATTTCCTGCAATGCCGGAATATTCGTCGCAGCCCACGGGAACAGCCATTCAAAGCACGATGCGGCCGCCGCGAAAATCAGCAACGCCATGAGCACAAGTCGAATCGGAAGCACACCCGGCTGCAATCGCATCAATCCGCCGTACAAGCTGAATTCCGGCTTTTCGCGGCGTCCTGCGCGCACGTCGGCGAGATACGGCCAACGCCATGCCACCAGCGCGGAAAGGAAGATGATCGCATATGCGGCGAGCGCGCCGAGAATCCACGGTTTGAGTGAGCTGACGGATGCGACGATCGACGATTTTTCGTTGTTGACGAATTTGACTTTGCCGTTGGAGTCGGTGGAGGCGAGCTCCTGGGGGATGCCGTCGGACACCTTCGCCCAGTATGAGAATTCCGCGTAGCTGATCCAGCGGTGTGTCGGCGTGGAGTATTTCGGTTCGCATGTGGTCATGGTCAGCATGCGTTTGGTTGGCGTCGCGCCGGGGTTTTCGGGGTTGGCGGCGACCACTTCGATGTCGGTCGGCAGCACGATTTTGTAGCTGGTGTAGTGGTAGACGTACCAGTAATCCTGCGTGCGCACGATGATCGGGTCGCCTTCCTGCAGTTTGTCGACGTCGCCGAGTGGCTGTCCGTAGCCGTTGCGGTGCCCTGCGAAGGCGAAATTGCCGACTTGACCAGGCATTTGCGAATCCTTGTAGTGGCCGAGTCCGTGCTTGTTGAGTTCGGTGAGAGAGGTGCCTTCAACGAGGTTGCGCTGCCATTGGCTGCCGAATCGCGGAATGTAGACCTGGGCGATGAGCTCGCCTTCCTGTGCGCTTTGCGGTTGCGTTGGCGGGTCGCCTTCCTGCGCTTGCGCAATGGTGACGCTGTCGGATTGGCCGGGGTCGGACCATGATACGGATTGGCGTGTTTCGATTTGGTTGTGTTCGGCCTGCACGCCCGTCCACCACATTTGCCATGCGATGTAGAGCGCGCAGACGGCCGCCGCGGTCAGCATGAGTTCGGCGAGGATGCCAAGTATCGTCCAGACCACGCTTTTGCGACGCTGTTTTGGTGCCACGTGCTTCATCGGTTACTTCCCCTCTTGCGATTCCTGCGTTTCGTCCGTTTGCTGCGATCCGTCTGTTTCGTTGTTCATCGCCTGCGCGTATTGCAGCGGCTGTTGCAATGCGTCGGTCGCGTCGAAATGGAGTTTTTCTTTTTCGTCGACCTGCCATCCCAAGCCGAACGCGCTGACGTACTGCCGGTATATGGTCACTTCCTGCGAATTGTCGAGCGCCTTTTTCATTGTCTCGACCGGGCCGATCGCGGAAATGGTGAATGGCGGCGAATACTTTTTGCCCTGCAAAAGCAGCACGTTGCCGGAACAGCGCACTGCGGAATTGAACAGCACACGCTGGTCCATGATCATCATGGATTCCGCGCCGCCCGCCCAAAGCGCGTTCACCACGGCTTCGACGTCTTGCTGGTGCACCACGTAATCGTTGATGTTGGAGGTGGAGCCGCTGGAATCGACCATGTTTTCCCAGAGTGGCGAATCGTCGAGCGTCACCACGAGTCCGGGGCCTTCCACCGCGGGCAGCATGGTGCCGTTGCCGGCGCTTTCGCTGTCTTGCTGGTCGGCGTCGTCCTGGCTGTTCAGGGTTTTGCTCAGATCGTTCACGCGGGAGCTGAGCGCGTCGACTTCCGTCTGCAGGGAGTTGACATTTTTTCACGCGTTGTTCCACGAGTTCGGCGGTGTCGTTGGTCACCACGACGGAACGGTTCACGCGCAGATTCGTGGCGAGCAGGAATCCGGAGAACATGAGCACAAGGAATGCCGCCACTCCGGCCGCTTTCGACCGTTTCGCGGTGTGCTTGCCGGTGTGCTTCGCCATGCGGACCTTCCTGATTCCCATTAAGCATTTGCTCTGATTATGAACAGTTTTGCGCTGTGAGTTCGCCGCTTTCGAGTCTACCCACTATTATGACTTTTAGCCTATTAAAGGAGACTATGCTGATGGCTGACGAAGAGCTGCACGAAACCACCGCGGACGATCAGAACGATCTGCAGTCCACGGACGACACCGCTGCCGTTGAAGAGAGCAACGAAACCGTTCAGGATGCCGCTGAGGAAACCACCGTCGATTCCACTTCTGACGAATCCGCTGATTCCGACGACGATGACGATCACGACATTCCGATGGATCGCGTCGAAGCGGTGCTGAACGCTACCGCCGATAAGGACTCCCTGAGCCCGCAGATGCAGCGCATGATGAACCGTCAGGCGGAGAACACCCGCCGCGTGGAGGAAACCATCAAGGGCACCAAGTCCAATCCACGCTGGTTCGTGCCGCTGTTCTGCGCGCTGATGATCATCGGTCTGATCTGGGCGGTCGTCTACTACCTGACTTCCGACTACCCGATTCCGAACATCGGCGCGTGGAATCTGGCCATCGCATTCGCGATCATCATGATCGGATTCATCATGACCATGTGGTGGCGCTAAAGCGTAGTTTCGCCTTTCCTGCGATTTGAGGGCGTCTGTACAACGTGCGGTCAGACGCCCTTTTCGCATGCCCTTTTACGATTATCTCGCAATCTTTTCGTAGGTTTTCTTCGTAGGTTTCACGCTCTTTCGCAAACGTACGCGGTCTTTCGCGACTGCCTTGCCAATCCCGGTTCGCCTGTTTCTTTTTTCGATTCCGGTTTGTTTTTCAGATTTTCGACGTGCGCAGCAGCACATGATCGCAGCCTTGCATGGTAGTGCCGAACAGATAGACCGGACCACCGTCGGCAAGCTTCAATTTCTTGCGTAGCTGCGGTGCGGTAAGCGGGAAGTTACGTACCGCGATATTGGCCTGTTTCGTGCCATTCAGCAGTCGTTTTATATCCTTTTTATTCATGCCGCCGATCGCTTCAATCGCGAATCCTCTGCCGGGAAAATCGGCAACCGGCGTTGCCGACACGAAAAGGTGACTGCTTGACCGACCTGCGTCACACCGAATCGTTCCTCCACCAGATCGAAGCAACCGGCCTTCATAATCGACGCATTCGGCTCATACAAGTAGTTTTTCGCCTCCGGCAGCGGTTTGCCGCCAATGCGCAGGCCCTGCGTATATGCGGCGGAATCATAGTCGATCCGCTGATTGTCGTTCACGCAGAACACGCGCGGCG
>ENA-OQHF01000597-OQHF01000597.1-human-gut-metagenome-genome-assembly--contig:-NODE-597-length-21743-cov-6.597659_pt1 | contig 21743 bp, 20 predicted proteins | sample MGYA00242559_ERZ504709 | MGnify/ENA primary metagenome ERZ504709 (study PRJEB26092, sample SAMD00036203) | human gut metagenome | host: Homo sapiens | study: EMG produced TPA metagenomics assembly of... | reverse complement strand
GAATGAGAAAGATACTAAAGTAATGAAAAATACAAAAAGATAGAAAAATATAATAAAGATAACAACGCATCCGAATCGAAGCCGGTACAGAAATATCGTGATCTTCTGAAATCGGCCGCCATTATGGAAGATGGTGAGGCGGCTTATGTGCTTTTGGGAATAGAGAACCAGACGGAAGTGCATTACGCAATGCCGGTTAGAAATATGCTGTATGATGCCATGCAGTATAATCAGCAGGTTGCCGATACTGCCGCGAAGCATAAGGAAGAAAAAAGCCGTAGAGACAAGCAGAAACAAAAGATTAGTAATGCAGAGTTTTTGTCTGGCTTCCATAAAGATGATAAGTTAATCCCGGTGATTACACTGGTATTGTTTTTCAACGCCGGGGAGTGGGATGGCCCGCGTTCGCTGTTTGATATGCTGGATATGTCAAATCCGATTTTTGAGAAATATGCGCAGGACTATAAGCTGCATATTATCAGTCCGCAGCAAATTGCTGATGATGAGTTGGAGAAGTTTCATTCCAGCCTGAGAGAAGTGATAGGATGCATTAAATATTCAAATGACAAAAACAAATTGGCGAATTTTATTCAGGATAATCCTAGAATGAATATGGAGATTGAAGCAGCCATGGTGATAGAGACTATTACAAGTGTAACAATTGAAAAAGAGGAGGTGGACAGCATGGGAAATGTAAATATGTGCAAAGCAATACAAGAAATGATGCAGGATAGTAGAGATGAGGGACGACTTGCTGGCTTGGCCGAAGGCAGGCTTCAGCTTTTGACAACGCTTATCCAGTCAGGAAAAGTAACTGTTAAAGAAGCGGCAACTCTTATGGATATGACTCAGGAGGAATTCTTAGCCAAGAGTAAGACGATTTCCTGACTGTCATAGCCTCGGATAGCCGTTAGGCAGTAGCCGATTAAAAGTAATTAATAAAATAGAATAGAATATCTGATAAACAATCAATAGAATATCAAAGAGACTTCAAGACTTGGAAAATGCTTTCATTTTACGAGGCTCCGCAGATAGAATCTGTAAAAAACGATAGAAAACGATTCTGCCTGTGGGGCCTTTATTTTATTGCGATGATGTTATAGGTGTTGCTGTCAGTGGTTTTGATCGGGGTAGCACATTTGGAATATCCTGCCCCGTACATTGACCGATGGAAATCCGCCAGAGATTATGAAAAATTTGCCGAAGCGTATGTAAATGATGAGTCCGAACCAGATGATAAAAGATTCCGATGTTGATAGAGGAGTAAAGCCGCAGACCAGTAATAAGATACTGACACTTTCTACATGTACAGGGAACGGATACAGCAAGCGGCTTGCCATCCATGCAGTCTGCATTGACGCACAGACTACGGATGAGTCAAAATTAAAGGAAACAGGAAATTAACTATGAAAATATCCAAAAGTATGTGAAAAAAGAAATAAAACATATTTTTGGATATTTTATATGGAATTATAATGTTGTAGGGGAAAATGCATTGACAAACCTGAAAAAAAGGACAATATAATTAAAATTACATAGTTTGAACCAACTAACCAAAGCGTAATCGGGAAACAAGAAACAGAGGAAAAAAGTAATGGAAACAAAGAAAGTGGCAAAAGACAGGTGGGAAAGGTAAAATGGTAAAGAAGATTGAAAACAGAAATATTGATGTGACAAAAGCCAGAGGCGAACTGGAAGAAGATCTTCTGGAATATGTCTACCGGACATGGAGGCAGGGCAGACAGATCACATCGAAAGAGTATGCCAGAGAAGTGAACATAACCGGATATGAAGCGGCAGGCCTGGTGCGGAGTCTGGTGAAAAAAGGATTTTTGTGCGAGCCGGAAAACGGACATCTGGAACTGAGCGATAAGGGAAAACTGGAAGGTATGGAGTGCCTTGCACGCCATGAGAAACTGACACAGTTCTTCCAGATGGTAAGTGGAATGGATCAGCAGAGGGCGCAGGAAGATGCCTGTAGAGTGGAACATTATATCAGTCCGGAAGGGTTAAAAGGAATTGAAAACTTTCTGCAGTACGGTGACGTATACGACAGAGTTTATGACGATATGGACTTGTATACCTTTTATGAGGATGGTGAGTTCCCGATGGCATTCGGACTGTATGAACCGGAACGACGCAATCCAAGATTCCTTGCACCAGAGTACGGGAAACTGGAACATTCTGTTATATTAAGAGTGAAAAAGTCCCAGAACTGCTTCCTGCTCAGGACAAAAAAGGACGAATCCATCGGCTATGTATGGTACAGAAGAGATGATGAATGGATACAGGCGAAAGAAGAAAAAGGTGTTTATCAGTTACCGACAGACATCTGTACTTATACTGCCAATACAGGAATCCCGATTACAGAAGCAGTGGCAATCATTGCGATTACACGCTTTGATCAGAAGCCATTGCCAATCGATTATCGGGAATTGAATATTCATGTATGGTGACGAAGAGAGGAACAAGAAAATGGAAAAAGGTGAACATCTAAAGAGACAGAACAGACCTACAATGCTGCAACTGCAATATTTACAACGCCTGTCAAAAGTAGAAAAGAAACGTGGAGCTCAGGGAAGTATCGCAGAATATTATAGCGTGAACCGTTCAACGGTGAACCGCTATTTTAAGAGCTGCATAGAAAGAGGAATTCTGACAGAATCACTGGAATTTACTCCTGCAGGAGAAGAATGGCTGGAACGATATTCCAACCTGTATGAGAATCTTGAAAAATATCTGGAAGAAATCGGTGCAAAACCGGAAGAAATCGAGGAATCACTGGATGTTATGGTGGAGAATATCGACATCCACATGCTGGAACTGATGATCAATGCCTATGCAGAGAAAAAATCAGTATATAAGAAAAAAGAGAATGAACTGGATCAGGAGATACAGTACAATCTGCAGAAATGTAAAAGGCATCCGGTAGTGTTCCGGCTTTACCGGATGAATAAAAAGCAGGGGCAGGGAAGAGACTCTATGGCGATGAGAGGATTTGAAGAAATAGCCGAAATCGTTCAGGAGAATGGAGAAAGCTATCTGGAATTAAAGTTGAAAGAGATGGCTGCACACTCCAGAGTGAGTGGTGAAATGATGGCTGGAAAACTGAAAACATTGAAGTATGAGCATAATGAAGTTCTTGAAGAAGCAAGAATAGAGAATAATATAGTGAAAATCCCGATGGAAGCGTGCAGAATCCACCGATGGACGGGGATTGGCACGATGGGAATTGTACCAGTTACCGTTACCTGCAGTGTAGGACCAATGCACATGCCGGAAAGCACTGCACTGTTATATTTCTGGGTATAAATAAGAAGTGAGAAAAATTCTCATTTACGCGTATCATGTAACAAAATAAGAAAAAATTTCAATAAAATGCCGTTGTTGATAAAACACTATCAATAACGGCACTTTTACGTCTATTGTTGTCTGAATAGCAACAAAATCAAAGAAAATAACGGCTTATTTGTTGCAATTCAGGCAACAAACTTGTAAAAAATGGTGTTGACATTGGATGGCAAATTATGGTATCTTTCAGACAAGAAGTTAGATACGAGTAACCGGAAATATTCTCGTAGAACTCTAAACATCATAACTAAAAATTTATTAGCAAAAAGCTAATGCCAAAAAACGAAAAGGAGGATTACAGTTAAGTTATGAGAAAGATCAAGAAATTAGTTGCTACACTGTTAGCAGCAACAATGGTACTGGCAATGGGAGTTACAGCATTTGCGGCTGAAAATGACTCTACAGCATTAGCGGCAGGAACATATACTGCTAATCAGAATCTTTACAAAGATGCAGAGTGCACCAATCCATCAATGGGTGATGCAGCAGTTAATGACATGTGGGCTGACATTACTATAAATGCTAATGGAAAAGCAACACTGGTTGTTCATACACATGAAATTAAATATTTAGGACTTACAGGTCATTTGGGAAAAATGGAAATCAATGGAACAGCTAAAGAGCCTGTTAAAGACAGCTCAGGTGACGTAGTAGATTATTATTTTACATTCACAGATTTAGATGCTTCAATGTTTTATGAGGGTTGCGTGATTACTGGAAAGTTCACAACATACGTAGGAATTATGCCGATGAGTGCAACTGGATATCTGAAACTTACAGGAATTGAATAATTGACATAATTATTTAGGAGAGGCTGCTGTACAATTGGTGCAGCAGCCTTTTTGTGAATGGAGACAATATGAAAATAATAAAAAAATTATTAGCGTTTACTCTAAGTGCAAGTATGGTGCTCGGGGCGTCTGGACTAGATGCGTTTGCAAAAACAGAAGAAGATGTATCAAAGACAGAAACGAATACATCTGGCATAGAAGCGAATAAATCTTATCTTGTACCATTGACGTTTTATGATGTGACTGGAGAATCAATTCGAGATTATGGAGGACTCGGAGGAATTCCAGAGTTTATAGATAATGTTGCGATTGTTAGTAAAAATAGCGATGATACTTATCATGTAACGCTCCAGATAGAAAACTACAATAAAATAGATGTATTACAATTTTCAAAACCAGGGGTTATATCTGATGAAACAGAACCGAGGAATGCTCTTTTTGGAACGTATAATTTACCAGAATCGTATATTTTTGAAAAAGATACAGCAGAAGATGTCAGAACAGCTATAGACAGATACATAAGTGAAGAGTGGAATGAAAAATATATCCAGAATGTGGATGTACAGACAGCAGATACAGGAGTTTCATGGTATTCATTTGATGTTGATAGTTTGGAAAAATCAATTTATGTAAAGAGTTTTCGCAGCTATGGATATAAAAGGGTAGGAAAAAAATATACTTATGCTTCGGGAATAGACTCAGGAAAATTTACATTTGATTTAAGTCAAGCAGAAACGGTAAATGAATTGAGCGATTCTAGTTATAAAAATGCAGGTCTTGAAATTTCAAAAGTTTCAACAACAGCAGGAGAACCGGTAAATTTTTATGCGTTTCCTGTAGAAGGGAATGAAGTAAATGATTATTTCGCTGGAACGAATGACATTAGTGTCGATAATCAGAAAATGGAAGTTTCAACAGAACTTAAAAATGCGGATAACATTGCATCAGTTCAGGTACTTAATGGGATAAATGATTTAGGAGATAAATCAACTTCTACTACAGAGAATACAAACTTTTTACAGTATAAATATGCATATTCGGCTGAACAAGTAGGAGATAAAACAATTTCTGTTTATTCAGACAATATTTTAAGTGATGGAAAAATTTCTCTTACATTTTCTAACTTACAGGAGGCTGTATTCGGTAAACAAATTAAAGTTCAAACAACCGATGGAAAAACCTATTATGGAGAGGCAAGAATAAAAAGCAATGCCAAGAAAGATTTACGTTTAACCGACTGTGGTGTAACCGTAATAACAGACAGCTACAATGTAGGTAGTGATAATCCGGAATTTAAAGCAGAGTTACTGGAAGAGAATACAGATGAAGATAGTGAATATAATAAATATTTTTCACTTTTAGCAGGAAGTTCATCAAAGGCTTTGATTTATAATTTGGGAATAAATGTAAATGGAACAACTGTTAAACCGACAAGAGCGGTAGAACTTAGAGTTAAGATACCAGAGGACTGGGACACAAGTAAAATTGAAGTTCAATGGTATGGTGCTCCGGTATTCCAGATATTTAATCCGATTGAAAACTTTGGAAATTCTTCTTATAAAAATGAAGATGGTAGTATCCGGATGGATGGTGATGAGTTAGTTATAACAGGAACTACTTGCGTATATAATACATTGGCAATTTCAGAAAAATCAGATAAGACAGACATTTCTGAAATAAAAGACGGAGTTTATAATGTTAATGTTACTATGTGGCAACAGGCTCAGCCGGATAGATTATCTATGAGTAATTCGGCGGTTGTTAATGATTCTGCACGCTTAGTAGTTGAAAATGGAAAGAAACATATCTATTTTGATACGCAGGGAATTACAATCGCTGGTCGTTATGGATATAGCAATGGAATATTCTGGGCAAATAATGAACAGACAGAAGAAAATGGACTTCCAGTATTAAGTGAATATACACCACTTGATTATTACAGTTATTATCTGAATGATTCGGGTAGCACAGATATGGATTCTTATGCAGAACAGTATGATCTGTATTATCCAAAGACAGTTGGATTTGAGTTCCCGGAATCAGCGGACAGAGATGATGGGGTATATCTGAACTTCTTTGTCCCTATCATGGATGAACTTCAGAATAAAGTTCCTGGATCTGGTGAAGGATGCAGAACGGCATTTATGACTTTATCTGGTTTAACACCTGTAGCGGAAATTAACGAGCCAACCCACGATAAATCTGTTTTAGTTGTAGCAGTTGATAAAGCATCTAAATATACAGCCGACAATTATACAGAGGAATCTTACAAAGTATTATCTGACGCAGTAGCAAAAGCTCAGAAGGTAATCGACGGAACAACTTCTGCAAACGATTCGGAAATCGTAGCATTAGATAAAGAAATTTCTGATGCAATCAGCGGATTAAAAGAGGCAACTGGACTTGACAAATACAATAAAGTTCTGAAAAATGCCAAGGCATTAAATGAAGCAGAATATACAGCAGAAAGCTGGGCAGACCTTCAGGCAGTGATCGCTGCTCAGGAAGGAAAGGTAACAGAAGCAAATGCAGATCAGGCATCCGCAGACCTTCAGTCAGCAGTAGATGCACTTGTACCGATGTCAACAGCCGTTTCCATGGAAAAAGGTGTTTACGAAGTACAGGCAACACTTACCAATCAGGATGGAACAGCGAATGATTTGAATGCGGGATTAAAATCTGCTCGTTTATATACAGATAAAGATGGCAATGTAACTGCTTATCTGTACGTGGACGGAATTACCGGTATGCAGTATCGCAAAGGTGCCGGATATGCAGATGCAGATACAGACGCAGGCAGACTTGTAGTTGCACTTCCTGCAAATGTAGAAAACCACAAAGTAAAAGTAACAACAGAAAGCGGAGAAGCAGAACTCCTGTTAAATCTTGATTTGAAATCTGCAGTAAAACAGGAAATTAAAAAATCTGATTTGGAATCAAAACTGAATGATGCGAAAGCGTTAAAAGAGAAAAACTATACAAGCGAATCTTTTGCTGGATTAACTGATGCGATTGCTACAGCAGAAAGTGTTCTGGCAGATAAGGTGGCATTCCAGTCAGAAATCACGGCAGCAGAGACAGCCTTGGATACAGCAACCGCAGGTCTTGTAATGAAAGAAGAAGTAAAAGCAAGAGAAGAACTGGATCAGGCAGTTTCCGATGCGAAAAATAATTATGCAGAAGCAAATTATACAAAAGACAGCTATGAGAATCTGAAGTCTGCAATCAAGGAAGCTGAAGAAGTATTAGCAAAATCTGATGCGACAGCAGATGAAATGAAAGAACAGGCTGAAAAACTGGATAAAGCAGTGAAAGCACTTGTTCGTCTGGATGATGTAGTAGATAAGTCAGAATTAAATGGCTATATCGAAGATGCACTGACCAAGACAAATGACGGCACTTATACAGACAACAGTTGGAACAGTTTCCAGGCAGCAATCAAATCTGCTCAGAAAGTATCCGCTGATGTCAATGCAACAAAAGCAGAAGTAGAAAAGCAGACAAAACTGCTGACCTCTTCTTATGAAGCACTTGTTGTTAAGAACAAGCAGAGTAATCTTTTTGAAAAATATCCGCAGATTTTTGAAGGTACATATTCCGTACCGATCAAACTGCTCAACGCAACATCCGATGAAAATTCTATGGGAAATGCTTCCATGGTTCAGACCGGAATTGTAAGAGTTACGGGTAAAGGTGAAGTAACACTGGAGATGAACTTCCAGTCTATGCAGTTTGCCGGAATGACAGGCTATCTGTACAAACTGAAAAAAGTCGATATGGATACGGTTGAATACAACAAATATAATTATCCGGTAAAATATGAGGCTTCTGATGCGACAACTCTGGAAGAGTACACGGACGTTTATGATTTATTTAATGATAAGAACTCTGAATATTATGACAAGAATACCGAAGGAAACTGGTATCCGAAGAAATTATCGATCCCGATTAAACTGAACGATAACCTGTTCTATGTAGAGGTTTATGTTCCGGTTATGGAAAGCATTGGTGAAGGTCAGGGTACAAAAGTTGCCAGAGTTTCTATCGACTGGGCAAATATCAAACAGGAGACAGGCGTTGAGAGAGATAACAGTGTGATCAAAGCACTTCTGGATCAGGTGAAGGCTATGTCTAAGGGCAATGTTGCTGATGAATACTGGAATGCTTTAAATGCAGCTTATATGACAGCACAGGATGTGTATAACGACATGAATTCTACTCAGAAAGAAATTGATCTTCAGGTGAAAGCTTTACAGGCAGCCGTAGACGCAGTAGAAACTCAGGTTGTAGACAAGACAGAATTGAATGCATTGATTGAAAAAGCAACAGCAGAAGCAAACCGTACAGATGTTGTTTATACTTCTGCAACACTTGAAGCATTAAAAACAGCGATCACAAATGCACAGGCAGTGGCAGCAAAAGAAGATGCTACCAAGGCAGAAGTTCAGGCACAGGTAACAGCACTCCAGACAGCACTGGATGGTTTGAGAGCTGTAGATAAGACGAATCTGAATGACTTGATTGCAAAAGCAAAAGCGGAAGCAGCAAAAACAGATGTTTACGAAAGCAACAGTCTGATAGTCCTGAATACAGCAATTACACTGGCTGAGAATGTTGTAGCAAATCCAAAAGCAACAGAGTCAGAAGTTGCAGCAGCAGAGAAATCCCTGACAACTGCTTTAAATGGACTGGTAGAAAAAGAAGTTGTAGATAAGAGCAAACTGGAAAGTAAGATTGCAGAAGCAAAAACATTTGTAAGTCAGACAGACGTTTACACAGAAAGCTCTCTTGCAACATTGCAGAGTGCAATTAATCGTGCACAGAATGTCATGGATAATGATTCAGCATCACAGAAACTTGTAGATGAACAGGTGACGAAACTGACAGAAGCAATCCAGCAGTTAGCAAAGAAAAATGATGGAAAACTGGATATCAAGAATCTTACAGATGGTGTTTACTCCGTTTACGGTACAATGGTCAAAGTAGACAAGAATACATATTCTATGTCAAATGAGGCAATTAACCACACTATCAAACTGACAGTGAAGAATGGTAAATACTATATCACTCTGAACTTCAACGGACTGACCGTAGGACAAAAACTTGGATATTTAAGCCAGCTGAAATACTTCACAACAGGTTATAGTGTTGATCCTCAGTATGGTAATCCGCAGGGATCACTTGCAGATGTTACCGTAGATAGTTATCAGAAGAATGCAGATGGAACGTTAGTATCTGATTCTTATGGAACAAACTATCCAGATGTCGTTACATTCGAATTGATTCCGGAAGCTCTGAATGATGGATATGTGCCATTACAGGTATTCGTTCCAATTATGGATGCTATCAGTTCCGGCACAGGAACTCAGCCAGTATTCCTGAAACTGGATTGGAGCTCACTGAAAGCGACCACATCCGACGATCCGAACTTTGATAAGAATGATAACAACAATAGCAACAACAATAATTCCAATGGAAATAACAATAATGGCTCTTCGATTGGAAATGGTTCACTTGGAAATAATACCCTCGGAAACAATTCTCTTGGAAGCAGCAAACTTGGTTCTTCCTCACTTGGAAGTGGTTCTTCAAGTCTGAAGAGCGGAACATCCAGCCTTGGAAATGGTACAGGTTCCAGCCTCAAGGGTGCATCCAGTGTTAAGACAGATGATGTCGTAGCAAACAATACACTTTGGGCAGCACTTCTTCTGCTCGGTGGAGTAGCACTTCTTGCAGGACTGATGGAGTACAAAAAAAGAAAAGTAACAAAGTAAAAGCTATAAAGAAAAAGCTTAAGAATGGCTTCCTGATCTGACAGGCAGTTCGTAAGCAGACAGGTAATTGCTCAGAGCCGGGCAGACGGAATCTTAACAGTTACGCAGAAAGAAAATGGAAGTCTCTGCTACATAAGTGGCAGGGACTTCTCTAGTATAACAGGAGAAAAAAGATGAAATTAGCAAAGATAAAGAACAGAATCAAGTCTGTGGTGATGGCTTCGGCACTTGGCCTTGCCCTGCTGGCTGGTTTTCCGGCAGTGGAGGCACAGGCGGCTACAGGAAGTGTCTATACCTGTACCATTAACCGAAGTTATTCCAATCCGGTTACAGGCAAGGTAGAGGATGCTGGAGGTGCAAGCTCGTATGCCACCGGACAGGGAATGGTAGAAGGATGCGTTTATCCAACTGGCTTGTTAGAATTGACGGATGATGGCTCTTATTACCTTACCATTAAAATGAGTCTGATGGATTACACCAGTGGACACAGTTTTCAGGTTCAGAACTATGGCGACTCTGGTTGGTCTACACCATCCGAGATTGGAATTACAGGAAATGGAACGGACAGCAATGGTACAACGTCCGATATCTGTATGAAAGTACCAAGTGAAAATTGTATCATACGTGGAAGTATGTATGTAGAACCAATGGGAAGGGATGTGGTTTTCTTCCTGTATCCAAGCAACTTTAGTGAAGGAAACAGTTCAGGAATGAATGCGACAATCGTAACAGAAGCATCTGGAAGCGGAACGAATAGCAGTAGCAGTGCACAGAGCTCAGAATCAGGAAGTTCCGTCAGCGCAGGAAATTCTTCCCTTCAGAGTTCAGAAAGCGCTTCATCAGAAAGTGGATCTTCAAACAAAAAGTTACAGAGCAGTATATCAGAAGCAGCAAAGCCAAGCAGTGAATCGGAAACTCCGAGTACGGACAGCAGTACACTGGACAGTGCAGAAGGATTAAGTCTTTCTACCGCAAAGGATGCAGATGCAGCAGACAGTGACAGTACTTCCACATCGACTTCAGGAAACAAGGTATTTCAGATCGCAATTGCGGTTCTGGTGGTCGGGCTGATCCTGATCGGTGTTGTGGCTGCTGTGGTATTCTATTTCCGTAAGAACTGGAGACGCTGGGGAGGTGGACAGGACGATGATGAATAGAAGATTAAAGAAAGCATCCGCAGTCCTGCTTGCGATGACCATGCTCTTTTCCCTTGCCGGATGTGTCGATCAGAGTCAGGGAAAGAAAAGCAGTGACTCCGGGACAAAGACCGAGAGCAGTGCGGATACTTCTTCGGAATCCGCAGAGTCGTTATTGAAGATCACCGATCCGAAGGAAAAGGCTGCGGTGGAAGCAGCGAAGAAGAAAGTGAAGGAGCTGGATGGAGAGCCGAGGATCATTGCGACCTCTCCGGCAACCGCAGATATCTGTGACAAGCTGGAACTGGATCTGGTGGGTGTATGCAGCAGTACCGTATCCACCATCCCGGACAGATACAAGGATGTAGAGACGGTCGGAACAGCCATGAGTCCGGATACCGAGATTCTTTCATCCTTAAAACCGGACTGGATCTTAAGCCCGGTATCCTTACAGAGTGACCTGCAGCCGAAGTATGAAGCCATCGGTTCTGACTGGGCATTCTTAAACCTCAGAAGTGTACCGGGTATGTACCGCTCCATTCAGGAGCTGGGCGAGATCTTCGACCGGCAGGATCAGGCAGATAAGCTGGTGAAAGAATTTACCGAGTTTTATGATGATTATAAGAAGAAAAACGAAGGCAAGGACCATCCGAAGGTGATGATCCTGATGGGACTTCCGGGAAGTTATATCATTGCCACACCGAACTCCTATGTGGGAAGTCTGGTGGAACTGGCAGGCGGTGAGAATGTGTATTCTGACACCGATCAGGAATTCCTGACCGTCAACACGGAAGATATGAAGACCAAAGAGCCGGATATCATCCTGCGTGCAGCCCATGCACTGCCGGATCAGGTCGTGGAGATGTTCAACAAGGATTTTGCTGAGAATGATATCTGGCAGCATTTTGATGCAGTGAAGAATGGCAGAGTCTATGACCTGACGTATGAATACTTTGGCATGAGTGCAACATTTAAATATCCACAGGCGCTGGAAGAATTACAGCCGATCCTGTACCCGGAGAGTGATGAAGATACAGCAAAAGCAAAAGAAGCCAGTGACAATGCACAGAAGAAAGCCAAGGATTCTGACGCAACTGAGAAATACAACGAACAGCAGAGTAAGTAGAAAGGAGAGGACAGATGAAAGAGACAGAAATACAGAATACTTCTGAGACTTCTAAAGCCGAAGTCCAGAACCTCTCCGCACAGGATAAAGCAAGGAAACATCGAAAAACAGCAAAAGCAGCCATTTCTTTTATCGTGATGATCTTGCTGCTTGTGGCATTATTCTTTGCCGCAGTGAACATCGGAAGCCTGAAGGTCAGCTTCCCGGAACTGCTGAAAGGTTTGTTTATAGAATACAATGAAGATGTGGCAACGATCTATGACCTGCGGTTCCCACGAATCGTAATCTCTATGTTAGCAGGAGCAGCGATAGCGGTATCGGGTGTGTTATTTCAGGCGGTACTTAAGAACCCACTTGCCGATCCGGGGATCATTGGTATCTCCAGTGGGGCGAGCTTTGCGGCAGTACTGATCACCGCATTTGCACCGACGTTATTTTTCTTCACTCCGCTGTTCGCTTTTCTTGGCGGTGTGATCGCCTTTGTGCTGGTCTACAGCCTGTCATGGAAAGGGGGATTAAGTCCTCTGAGAATCATCCTTGTCGGTGTGGCGGTGGATGCGATGTTTACGGGACTTTCCAGTGCATTAAACTCCATGAACGGTGGGAATATGTCCGGTGTGGCAGCCATTGTTAATGGAAATATCACCATGAAGACATGGGATGACGTGAAGACCTTAGTACCATATGTTGTGATCGGACTGGTACTGGCACTGGTCATGACAAAGATGTGTAATCTGCTGGCGCTGGAAGATAAGACAGCCAGGAGTCTTGGAATCAATGTCAATGCCATGCGTATTGTGATCTCCCTGATCGCTGTACTGCTTGCAAGTATTTCCACAGCAGTGGCCGGAGTGATCAGTTTCTTAGGACTGATCGTACCGCATATCGGAAGAATTCTGGTAGGAAGTGACCATAAGGCATTAGTACCATTTAGTGCTTTGTTCGGAGCGTTTACATTCCTACTGGCTGATACCATCGGAAGAACGATAGCTGCTCCGTATGAAGTATCCGCATCCATCATCATGAGTGTGGTCGGAGGACCATTCTTCATCATTCTGTTAAGGAGGTCTAAGAAGTATGCAAAGTAAAGAAAAGAATATGGATTTAACTTCTACAGAGAATGAAGCAGCAAAGAAAGCGAAAAAAGCGGATAAGTGGGCAGACAAGCCTGCGATGGAAGTCAGAGACCTGCACTTTGCCTATGGCAAAAATAAAGTGTTAAAAGGTGTATCCTTAAAGATCGAGGAAGGCAAGATCACAACCATCATGGGAGCGAACGGATGTGGAAAATCCACCCTGTTCTCCCTGATGACGAAGAACTTATATCCGGGGAAAGGAAATATCTTCCTCAAGGGAAAGAATATCCAGAACCTGAACTTAAAAGAATTTGCCCGAAAGGTAGCCATCGTCCAGCAGTATAACAGTGCATCGGACGATATCACTGTTGAGAATCTGGTGGCATTCGGACGTACCCCACATAAAAAGATGATGCAGGGGGACAGTGCCGAGGATGAGCGTATGATCGAATGGGCACTGGAAGTCACGAACCTGATGGAGTACCGGGACAGAGAAGTATCAAGACTTTCCGGAGGACAGCGCCAGAGAGTATGGATCGCAATGGCACTTTGTCAGGGGACAAAGACGCTGTTCCTTGATGAGCCGACCACCTATCTGGATATCCGGTATCAGATTGAGATCCTGCAGCTTGTAAAAAAACTCAATCAGGAATTTGGCATTACCATTATTATGGTACTGCATGACATCAATCAGGCAATCACTTATTCAGACAACATAATCGGAATGAAAGACGGAGTGGTACTGGTGGAAGGTGATCCGGAGGAAGTAATCACCGAAGAAAGCATCCGGGAGCTGTATGGTATCGAGCTTGGTGTGACGAAAGTAGACGGACGGAAGTTTGTGCTGGCGGTGTGATTTTAGTTACTGTTCACTCCCGTGTCAATCACTCCGCTGATTGACACGGAGGATGCGTGTTTTGACTTGAATGCATATCGCCCCATTGCCAAAGGCGATTAAAAATGGCGAGATGCGTTGCTGGTCGCACATCGTGTGAACAGTAACTGATTTTAGTATAAGATGTTTGATAATTGAATAGATGTTTGACATAGAATGAAAGCGGTGTTAATATGATATTAGAAAAGGTGCTACCGATGACGGTTCGCCTGATGAAAAAAAGATGGTAAAAATAACCGCTCTCAGTTTCCTAGGCTAAGGGGCGGTTATTTTTGTGCCTTGGAATCACGCTTCCCATGAGCGTAACCCAGACTGTAAAAAGTCGCACACAGTGAAATCACTGCGATTAAGTCACTGATGGTCAGCATAAGCACATACCTCCTTTCGTAAGAATTCCCTCAAAAAGAGAGATAGATCTATGTAATCGGAGCTATATACTCTCCGCACAAAGCGAACCGCCATTTCACGTCAAGTGAAGTAGCACCTTAGGCTGTAAAGCCTGTGTCTATTCTATCAAATCCCTAACGATTACACAATGTGTAAAATAATAAAATTAACGCAAATGAATTAATGAAAGGAAAGAAGATGGAAAATCCATTAAAAATAGTCTGGATCGTGCTTGGATTTCTTTGTCTGGGACTTGGTACGATAGGAATAGTACTTCCTATTCTGCCAACCGTTCCGTTTTACATGGCAACGCTGTTCTGCTTTGCCAAGAGTTCAAAGAAACTGCATGATTGGTTCATAGGAACGAATTTATATAAGAAACATCTGGACAGCTTCGTCCAGAAAAGAGCCATGACGATGGGAACAAAGTGCAAGATCGTAGGAACTGTGACCGTAGTTATGGCGATCGGATTTATCTGCATGAAGGATGTGCCGGTTGGAAGAATCTGTCTGGCAGTGGTGTGGGTGTGTCACATTATGTATTTCTTCTTAAGGGTAAAGACAGTAAAAACGGGAGAAATGGAAACGGAATAAACAGCTTTGATATGAATAAAAAGAACAAAGTAGAAAAAAAGCGGCAGAAAGAACAGTATGTCGTGGAAGAGATGATCCGGTTGTACTGCCGGAAGAATCATAAGGAATATGACAAAACGACAGGAAAGATGTGTCCTTCCTGTCAGGAACTTTCAGATTATGCCAGACTCAGAAGCCAGAAATGTCCCTTTATGGAAGAGAAAACATTCTGTGCAAACTGTAAAGTACATTGCTACAAGCCGGAGATGAGGGAGAAGATTCGAGTGGTCATGCGGTTTTCCGGACCGAGGATGCTTTTCTATCATCCGGTGCTGGCAGTGTGGCATCTGGTCTGTAGTGTGAAAGAAAAATAGTGAGTAGGTAAAAAGCAAATGATTAAAACAAGACTGGTGGGACTTTTATCCCACGCAAAAAAGTATATTGTCTACACCATCCTGTGGCAGTGGGCGGCATTGCTCTCGCAGGTACTGGCAGTATTTACGATTGCTGAACTGTTGGAGCGCGTGGTCTATCGTGCGGTGACAGTGCCGGTGATTGAGAGGACAATCCTGATCCTCGTTCTGGTGGTGATCATACGATTTGTATGCGAACGGATGGGGGCAAGGTCTTCGTATCTTGCATGTGTAGATGTAAAGAGAATTTTAAGAGAAAAGATTTATGACAAGATGTTGAAACTGGGAGCTTCTTACAGCGAACAGGTGTCATCTTCCGAGGTGGTGCAGGTTTCTACGGAAGGTGTAGAGCAGTTGGAAACTTATTTTGGAAAATACCTGCCACAGTTGTTCTACAGTCTGATTGCCCCGGTGACGCTATTTATTATTTTGTGCAGAGTCAGCTTAAAAGCAAGCGTGATTCTGCTGATCTGTGTGCCGCTGATTCCGATTTCTATCGTGGTGGTGCAGAAGATCGCAAAGAAGTTATTAAACAAGTATTGGAGCATTTATACCGGTTTGGGTGATTCCTTTCTGGAAAACCTGCAGGGACTTACTACTCTGAAAATCTATCAGGCAGACCAGCAGAAAGCAGATGAGATGGATGTGGAGTCTCAGAACTTCCGCCGGATCACTATGAAAGTGCTGACGATGCAGCTTAATTCTACCAGTGTGATGGATATTGTTGCATATGGTGGAGCGGCAATCGGTATGGTAGTTGCTGTCACAGAATTTTTAAAAGGAAACCTAACGATTTCCGGTACGTTGTGTATCGTGCTGTTAGCAAGCGAGTTTTTCCTGCCGCTGCGTCTGCTTGGTCTTTTTTCCATATCGCAATGAATGGTATGGCGGCAAGTGACAAGATTTTTAAGATTCTGGATCTGCCAGAGCCGGAAGCAGGAGCAAAAACATTACCAGAGGGTGCATTAGACATTTCCTTAAGCGATGTACATTTTTCTTATGAAGAAGATAGAGAAATTTTAAAAGGATCAACCTGAATCTTCCGGCGGGAAGTTTTGTATCACTGGTTGGTGAATCCGGTTGTGGAAAGAGTACCATTGCAGGATTATTATCTGCCAAGAATAGAGGATTTTCCGGGGACATCACCATTGGCGGTGTGCCGTTACCGGAAGTGAATGAAACAAATCTGATGGAGCATGTGGTATTGGTGCGTCACAACAGTTACTTATTTAAAGGAACGGTAGAAGAAAATTTGCGGATGGCAAAGCCGGATGCAACAGAAGATGAGATGAACGCAGTGCTTCAGAAAGTCAACCTGCTTGGATTTTTGCAGACACAGGATGGCTTGCAGACAAAACTTTTGGAGAAAGCAGGAAACTTATCCGGCGGACAATGTCAGCGGCTTGTAATTGCAAGGGCACTGCTCAAAGATGCGGAAGTCTATATTTTTGATGAAGCAACAAGTAACATCGACATTGAAAGTGAAGAACTGATCATGCAGGTGATCCACGAACTGGCAAAGACCAGGACAGTGCTTTTGATTTCACATCGACTGGCAAATGTGGTGAAATCGGATCAGATCTATTTTCTGAAAGATGGCGAGATCAAGGAGCGTGGAACGCATGCGGAGTTGATGGAAGAAAACGGAGCCTACAGACACTTGTATGAGAGTCAGATGGCGCTGGAGCATTATGGAGAGGAGGGGAGTCTGTGATGGCAGAAGAAAGAAAAGAGATGCAGAGTGAGCAAAAGCAGACAACCCAAGTCAATGGATCTGCTGAAACGAAAAAGCGTAGAAGTGCGATTTCAATTATGGGAAGCCTGATCGGACTGGTAAAACCTCTGATTCATATCATGCTGGCGGCAATCGTTCTTGGAACCTTAGGTTATTTGTGTGCTATTTTTCTGACTATCCTTGCAGGACAGGTGATCGTGCATGGATTGTTGACCGGCGTGGCAGGCATGAATGTCCCGGTGGATAATATGTGGTTAGTATTTACACCGGTGAAAACAATTCTGATCGTGATGCTAGTAATTGCGGTATTGCGTGGTTTACTTCACTATGTGGAGCAATATTGTAACCATTTTATCGCATTTAAACTGCTGGCAATCATCCGTCACAAAGTATTTGCGGCACTTCGGAAACTCTGTCCGGCAAAACTGGAAGGAAGGGGCAAAGGAAACCTGATCTCCATTATTACAACAGACATTGAGTTGTTGGAAGTATTTTATGCACATACAATCTCACCGATTGCGATTGCAACTTTAACATCTGCAATCATGGTGATTTTCATCGGAAGATATCATGTACTGGCAGGACTTCTTGCACTGGCGGCATATCTGATGGTTGGTGTTGTGATCCCGCTGTGGAATGGAAAACGCGGCAGTCAGAAAGGTATGGAATTCCGGACAGAATTTGGTGAGTTAAACAGTTTCGTACTGGATTCTTTACGCGGATTGGATGAAACCATTCAATATGGACAGGGTGAAAACCGCAAAGCACAGATGACAGAGCGTTCTAAAAAACTCTCTGGAATGCAAAAAGTTTGAGCCACATGGAAGGAGCACAGCGTTCCTTTACAAACATGGTAATCTTGCTGGCATCCTTTGGTATGCTGACGCTGACCATCTGGTTGTATGCAAGAGGTGCCATGGGATTTGAAGGCATTTTGACCTGTACGATTGCCATGTGGGGATCTTTTGGACCGGTAGTTGCATTGTCCAGTCTGTCAAACAATCTGAATCAGACATTGGCAAGCGGTGAACGTGTACTTTCTTTATTAGAGGAAACACCTTTGGTAGAGGAAATTCCAGAGACAGGAAAAAGTATTGTATCAGTAACTGATCGTTCAGCAGGTTCAGCAGAAAATGATGATGCTACAGAACAGAACTTTACAAGTAAGACAGACAAAAATAGTGAATTTGCTGGCGCAAGTGCAGAACATGTAACTTTTGCATATGAGTCAGAAACCATTTTAGATGACTATTCCCTGAAACTGGAAGCTGGCAAGATTACCGGTATCCATGGAGCAAGCGGTTCCGGAAAATCTACGCTATTAAAATTATTGATGCGGTTCTGGGATGTCAACGCAGGAAACGTATCGGTGGACGGTGCCGATGTGCGTGAGATTCCAACGAAGTACTTACGTGATATGGAAAGTTATGTCACACAGGAAACACATCTGTTCCATGATTCCATTGCAAATAATATAGCTATTGCAAAACCGGGAGCAACCAGAGAAGAAATTATGGAAGCGACAAAAAAAGCATCCATTCACGATTTTATCATGACCTTGCCGAAAGGATATGATACCGAAGTTGGAGAACTGGGTGATACTTTATCCGGTGGAGAAAAGCAGCGAATCGGTATTGCAAGGGCATTTTGCACGATGCACCACTTCTGCTTATGGATGAGCCGACATCAAATCTGGATTCACTAAATGAGGGTATTATTTTAAAATCTCTGAAAGAATCCGGAAAAACAGACGGTGGTATTGGTATCACACCGGACTTCAACCATGAACGTGGCGGATGTGGTATATGAAATGGAAAATGGACGGATTTCTTAAGAGTGTCAGGCACGCGAAAGAGGTTGTTTAGAAAGTTAAAAGAGTTTTAATGGTGCCTGACACCAGGAGGAAAGACATGGAACTTGGAGTGTCGAAAGAGGATTATCTCAAGGTAATATATCAATTAACAAAACAGTATGGAAGTGCGCGGGTAAACCGCATTGCAGAAGAACTGAATTACACACCGGCAAGTACATCTGTGGCGGTCAACAAGCTGGAAGCACTGGGATTTGTGCAGAGAAACCATGACCGGTCCATCGTTCCGACACCGATGGCAATGGAACTTGCAGAAAAGCTGTTTAAAAAATATCATTTCCTGGTCGGATTTTTCTGCTGGCTTGGAGTTCCGGGGAACAAGGCCATGAAGGATGCGGACAAAATGGAGCATATTCTCAGTGATAAAAGTTTTGAGAAGATTTGTGTGTCGGTAAAGAAACATAAACCGCAGATTGAGAAGCTGGCAGTCCATTGTCTTGCAACCGGGGAAAATCCGTCAGAAAAGAAATTTCCGAAAGAAAAACCGGAACCGGAGATCAAGGAAATGGAAACGAAAAAGCAGTATACTCCGAAAATTTTGTGGGACTATTCCATGGAGCGTTTTGAGAGAATGCCGATGTCGGGGGCAGAACGGTGCGAAGACATTATGGAGACTATCGGGGAATGGTACACTGCTGGAAAAAGTAGCACGATCGAGGAACTGAGCCAGTATTTTGGAAATACACTGGCAGAGGTTCGTAAATATCTGGCAGAGCTTGCCGCAAGGGATCAGATTTTCCCGGTAAAAGGAAAACGGGATCCGATCTGTCCGACTTCCAAAGGTCTGGAAATTGGCGCAAAGGCAATGGAAAAACACAAGATCATGAGTGAATTTTTCCAGTTGATCGGTGTCAATGAGGATCAGGCGGAGGCAGAGGCCTGCCGGATGGAGCATGTGGTAAGTGATGATTCTGTTATGCGGCTGAATACCTTCCTTTGCAATGATGGAAAATATGAGCGAGTCATCACTGGATATAACCTGTATGCGCGTTATCGCATGGGAACTTATCCAGGAATCATGGGAATGTATGAGATGGATGATAACAACTGTCCGAGACGATTGGTGGAAGAGTTTTACCATTATAAACGGGACATTTTGTTAAAAGTAGAGCCGGAGAGCTGCTATTTTGTATTGCAGTGGAAATCGGAAAAGGATCAGATGAAAGAACAGAAAAATGTCTGGTACAAGAATCCGGGAATGGAGTGGACTATGGCACAGCGGACGGAAGCAGGGGAATGTATCCCGACAAAACCGTTTGAGTTTGTTTTTTATCCCGGATGATCCAGTGGTGGAAGCTTCTGTTTTGAATTTACGTTTCTTCCGGCAGAGGTGAAAAAGTTTTTCACTGGATGTATTGGAAAATATTTATGAGCTGAATGTAGAAATCTGGTAGTCTGGAGGTGTGAAGAAGTGCGGGATAATACAAATGAAAAAAATGAGATGACGAATTGGACGTATTTGCAGCTTCAGTACCTTCTTGAGCTGGAGCGGCTAAACATCAACGGGCTTTCCAGAGGCAAGATCCTTGAGGTTTCCAAAAAGTTTGATACAGACCGGACAACAGTGAGCCGCTTTTTTAAACGGTGCTACGAGAATGGACTGCTTGCCGAAGATCTGGAATTTACGCTTCCGATGGAAACAATCATGAATAACTATAAGCAGATGCTCCGGGGATTGAATCTTTCCCTGAAAAGACAGGGAATCAAAGATCCGGAACAGCGTCAGCGCATCATAGCAGTTCTGGTAAACGGACTAAATGCACAGGATCTGCAGGCGGTGATTGACAGCAGGGAAAATACATCTGTTCCGCAGCTTGGTATAGGCGAAAAATCCATTGATATCATCGGCTGTCTGGATCAGGGACGTTTTGATGTGCGGATCGTGCTGTTTCAGGTGTATCATGAAAAACCATGGCATCTGTCGATGGCAGACCAGGGATTTGAGCCGATGGCAGTGGTGGCGCGCCACACCAGAGGAAACTGGCTGGAGCTGACCATCCGGGAGATGCAGGCACATTCGCGAATTGACGGAAGGATGATGCAGGGGCATCTGGCTTCACTGAAATACGAACAGGGTGGAATGATGAAAGTAGCAAAGGTGAAAAACGGAAAGGTTAAGATTCCGCTGGAGGCCTGCCAGTTTTATCAGAATACCAGGGGCAGGATTTATGGAAGTGTACCGGTGACGCTGGCTTGCAGCGTGGGACAGATGCATATGCCGGAGAGTACGGCGTTGTTGAGGTTCTGGCTGTAACCGGGGGAGTGTCAGGCACGCTAAAGACAAGGTACATGATGAGTCTGGGGCGGTAAAACGTGATGGATATGAAGGTATCTGCCTATGAAGCAGCAATCAGTGGCAAAATGCCGGATGTGAACGTGTTCAAGGGTGTTCAAACAGTTTAAAAATAAAAAAAGCGCGGAAGCCTTAATTTATAAGGCTTCCGCACAAAATTAAATAATGCGGAAGATGGGACTTGAACCCACACGACTGCAATAGTCACAAGATCCTTAGTCTTGCTCGTCTGCCAGTTCCGACACTTCCGCATGTGTCGTATTAATTTGTTTCCGACAAGAAAGAATGATACCAAAAGGCGGGCATAATGTCAACAGTTTTGT